>JYMV01032753.1_pt1 | contig 29365 bp, 25 predicted proteins | sample 338911 | NCBI WGS metagenome assembly JYMV01 (sample SAMN03354496, study PRJNA234377) | hydrothermal vent metagenome | biome: Deep sea; feature: Hydrothermal plumes at the Eastern Lau Spreading Center, Western Pacific Ocean; material: Seawater | place: Tonga | collected 2009 | depth 2000 m m
GCTTTGTTAAAGATGAAGGAGCGGAAAAGGTCCACCGTCGCAGTATGTACACCTTCTGGAAACGAACGTCACCGCCACCACAAATGAATATCTTGGACGCCCCATCTCGAGAGACCTGTACAGTCAGGCGAGAACGGACCAACACACCGCTGCAAGCCTTGATGCTGATGAACGATCCGCAATATGTGGAAGCAGCCAGGGCATTTGCGGAACGGGTAATAAAAGAAGGGGGGCAGACAGAAACGGATCGGCTGGCCTATGCCTTTGAGCTGGCGACAGCCCGCCAGCCGGATGAGGAGGAAGCCGAAGCGTTATTGAGTACATTCCGCACTCATCTGGAAGAGTTCAATTCCAATCAGGAAGCGGCCCAATCGTTAATCCAGATTGGAGAATTACCAGCGGACGAAGCGCTTGTACCAGCTGAATTGGCGGCCTGGACGATGTTAACCAATTTGCTTTTGAACCTTGACGAAGTTTTAACCAAGGGCTAAGGCAAAACTCACACATGGGCTACACTTCGTAATCAGCATCTTTTTGCCTCTACAGCCGTTCTATGAGTCTAAAATCCAATTAAGCCAGGTTGAGGATTACTAAAGTTTCCGCTCAACACTAGTAAGATAGGACCTCCAACCAGTGAAGACTCATAGTTGAGCAGAAACTTTGGTTTAACATTCGCGTTATCCTCGATCCTTCAAGTCATACATGGCCATTATATAGGGATGATCTGGGTCATAATGGGTTAGTGTTTGCGGGTTATCAACTCGACCAACGGAGCGCAGGTTCTGTCCTTCAACTCCGGTGATCTGATCGCCCAGATCCTGACGGCAGATGTCTAGTTTGGTCTCCAGTTCGTCCACAATCTCAGGATGCTGGTCGTAGACGTTGTTGGTTTCACCAATATCAGCTTCTAGGTCATAGAGTTGATTGATGGCCACAATCTGACGATCCGATGGACTAAAGGAGTAAGCGTGTAGTTTCCACTTGCCGCTGCGAACGGCCATCAGATTGTGCAATCGATAGTAGAAAAAGGTGTCATTGGGTGAGGTTTCCCCCTCTTCATTTCTCATCAGAGCGCTAATATCCTTACCATCGATGATTCGATCCTTTGGCATCTCAGAGCCTCCTAGTTTAGCTAGTGTTGGACAGAGATCCATAGCCGTCACCATTTCGTGGCAGGTGGTTCCAGCTGGAATCTGAGAAGGCCAACGCATCAAACAAGGAACACGCTGACCACCTTCCCAAGTTGTTCCTTTGTGACCCCGTAACGGACTGTTACTTCCCCCTTCTCCTCGTGCTCGCGACCCATTGTCGCTGGTAAAAATGACCAACGTATTCTGGTCCAATCCCAATTGCTTCAATTCGTATAGTAAAACACCAACACTCCAGTCGATAGCTTGGACTGCTGCCCCATACCTACCATTCTTCGACTCGCGCATAAACCGGTCTGGCGGATAGATGGGAAGATGGACATACATGTGAGCAAAGTAAAGGAAGAAGGGTTGTTCACGATTTGCACGCATAAAACGCACCGATTCTTCTACGTATCGTTCCGTGACAGAAGCCTGATCTGGCTGAGCCTGAATCACTTTTTCATCGAGCAGCAAAGGTAATGGTGGATAGGTATCTTTCTCACTTTGAATTCCCATATCGTTAGAGTAGGGAATACCATAATAGCTATCAAATCCATGACGGGTAGGCAGAAACTCCTTCTGATCACCACAGTGCCACTTACCAACGATTTTGGTAGCGTATTCCTTTTTCTTCAGTAGGGATGCAATGGTATTTTCATCCGGGTTAAGCCCTAGCGCATCTCCGGGAAAAAGCACCCATTTACCATCGAATTCAGCAAACCCAATGCGGGGCGGGTAACAACCAGTCAGCATAGCCCCACGAGAAGGAGAGCAAACGGGAGAAGCCATATAGAAATCGGTAAAACGAATCCCTTCCGCCGCCATCTGATCCAGATATGGCGTTTGATTGATTTGAGAACCATAACAACCCAAGTCGCCATAGCCTAGGTCATCGCAGTTGATAAGAATGATATTGGGTTGATCAGTCATCAGGAACTCCATTCTTACTTAGTTGTTCGGATTTAAGTCATACTAAAACTATTCGTCAAATTTCACTTTCTTAAAAGAAACATCTAGGTCAGCTCTGACACTTACCCTTAAAACAGTTGTTGGGTAGTAGCCCAGATAGTTAAGATCATTCTCGTCTCGCTTAAGATTTCAATTGCACATAGGCAATATAGAAGAAACTAAGGACGGACAGCTGTCCCATCCGCCTTTCTATCAGGGATAAAGATATGCGGACGATTTGCTTCTTCTTGGTTCAATAGCGCTTTCGCTTTCTGCTCGTCAATATCAATACCTAATCCCGGCTGGTCGTTAGCATAAAGATAGCCATTTTCAATGATGCCGTGTCCGGGGAACGCATCCAATTCTTCAGGACTAAAGCTGTTTTCTTCCTGAATGCCAAAACTGGGGCTAGCCATATCTAAATGACAAGCCGCTATTTGGTTAACAGGATCATTGTCACCTCCCTCTTGCCAAGCAGTATGAACACCATGCCATTCGCACATGGTGGCAATCTTTCGACATTGAGTAATACCAGCACCTTTGGATACCCGCACACGCACAAAATCGATCAAACGTTCGGTAATCAGTGGCATCCATTCGTGCGGGTTAATAAATAACTCTCCCATGGCTTGCGGTGTGGTACATTGCTCCCGAATTAAACGGAACCATTGAATATGTTCTGGAGGAAGAACATCTTCCAGAAAAAACAATCGATACGGCTCTAACAATTTGGACAGTTGAACTGCGCATTGAGGTCTAAGGTGTTCGTGTACATCATGTGTTAGTTTAACTTGGAACCCAAGTTTTTGGCGTAAATAGTCAAACATGTTGGGAATGTTTTCCAAATATGATTCATCATCAAACACATGTCGGTTCACTGACCATGGATCCTTGGGTTGAGGAGCCGCATCAGCTTCGGAAAACCCACCTCCACCATAACCACCGAGTTGACAACGAATTACTTGATATCCTTCCTCCATAAATGCTCGGATGGAATCTTCCAAAGCAGGCAACTCCGAACCACCTGCGTGAGCATAGCAAGGAACGGCAGACCGGCATGGACCACCTAAAAGCTGGTAGACCGGCATCCCTGCTTCCTTACCCTTGATGTCCCACAATGCCATATCAATACCACCCAGTGCTGTGTTGAGGATAGACCCATTTCGCCAATAGCCGCTACTGTGAACACACTGCCAAATATCTTCAATGTGACTGGCCGGTCGATCAATTAACATGGGAGCAATTGTTTCGACAGCCTTAATTACCGTTTCCGGATGATTAACATCACTAGCAGAACCGATGCCGTAAAGTCCGGGCTGGTCTGTTATGATTTTGACGATCGTCCACATTCCATTTCGACGGGTGCGGATACATCGAACTTCTTTAATTTTAGCCATTTACTTTTCCTTATAAAGAGTTTACTGTCATTTCCTAAATTAGCCGATAAAGTCACCATGATGTCAAGAAACTGGTGCGACTTCTAGAACTTTAATCTGATACCACAAGTCAATTGACACAATCTGGGTAGGTTTTCCCCTGAATGTGCAAGTAGATTGGTCCTTCACCAGAACCGGTGTGCCGAGACTTAGCCGACATATAGGATAGGGCGATAGCCCGCCGCCATTTACCGGACTTGTTAGGTGCCGTATAGTGTGGCAATAGGGAATGGAAGAAAACTCCACCTCCTGCCCTAACAGGAGCTAAAACGCCTTCAGAGAGATCACATTGCGAGGGATCGATGACGTAATCATCCGTTACTGATATGTGCGGCAAAGGGCCTTTCTTGTGCCAACCGGGTAACACTGCCAGACAACCATTTTCTGCTGTGGCATCGTCCAGTGTAAACCAACAGGAACATAAATTCATTGGTTCTATAGGCCAGTATGGTGAATCTTGATGCCAGCCTTTCTGAGATCCCACTTCCGGTGCTTTCATCAGCAGGGAGTTCCGAAACATCTTGAGGTCAGAACCCAAAATTTGTGAAATGATACCCACAATGTTGTGGCTCAATCCCAATTGACGGAACAAGTCATCTTCTTTCACCAAATTGTCTACTTTGCGAATGCCATCACCAGCATGTGTAACCTGCATTTCCTGGCGTTGAACACGCGGTTCAACTTGCATTCGGATAGCACCTAAAGACCTACCGCCGTGAGTGTACTCTCGCAGACGGTTGCTGAGAGCTTCAACGGTCTGTTGTGACACCAAATCTTCCACCTCAATATAGCCATTCCGATCATAGCTTTTTAACTGATCTGCTGTTAACTGCATGGTCATCAGAACTGAACTCCCTTATTCTATTAACCTATTTTGGTCCGGCGTTAGAAAATAAATGTTGATCTGGCTGACGTTGACGACTGCCTCGAACCATTAACCCTGGCCGACTAAGACTCTGCCCTGCCGTCTGCTCATTCTCCGGATCACGATAACCAATGCGCACTAGACGACGTCTCTTATCTGTTTGATTAAGATAAGATCCATGAATGGTATGGATGCTGAAACATACCACGTCACCGCGTTTGGCAGGCACAGGAACGGAATCCACCAGTTTATATTGATCTGTGGGCAGATGTGGTGTGCATCCTGTACCATCTGGATTTTGGGTGATATGTTCTAGAGCTCCCACTTTATGTGAACTATCTAAAAAACGGATTTCCCCGTTTTCGTGGCAGGTATCGTCGAGATGCACCAACACATCTATGTAACGACCATCTTTATGTTTGTAAAACGGCCAATCCTGGTGCATTGGGAAAGGTTGACCCGTTTGGGTGGGTTTGACGTGCATTGTGCTGTGATGTAGTTCAACATTGGATCCCAATAAACTGGCCATTGCATTACAAAGCTCAGGATTAGTGACAGCTTTCATCCAAGCCTCCGAATAGAAATACAAATCATGCATAGCGATCAGCTTGGACTTTTTCTCCGTTTCTTCGTCCATGTACTCTTTCCGCCATGGTCCTGACCAGCCTAGAGTTTCGTTAGCCCATTCCTCGATTAGCCAGTCTAATTCCTTTGACAACTCGTCTGTTTCGTCTGCCGTAAAAACTTCGGGAATATGCAGGTAACCATGTTCCCAAAAGAATTCAACCTGTCCTTGATTTAACATAGTTAAGGCACCTCACTTATATTTTGTGTGTTGACAATTATGATGATAGTTCTCTGAGAAGAAAACCTTTCCTGGCAAGCTAATGGATATCTTCCCATCTAGCAGAATTCGATTAGGAGGCAATCTTATCAGAAATCAATTACGACAACAAGAAAAATGGAATGTGAATCATTTCGCCTGTCTATTCTGAGAGAGTGGGATCTTTACAGATCCTGTTTTATGTGGTAATTTCAGATAAAGAATAAAAATATCTTTGAAATGGCGATCAGATGGCAAATAACAGATCAACCGATTTACCGCAACCAACCAGAGACTTAAATACGGCTATAGCAAACTTGAACGAATTTGGTTATTGTTTGGTGACTGACGCACTCAGTTCGGTAGAAACAGATGCCCTACGAATACGATTGATAGAACAAGCTACTGCTGAAAAGCAGAAAGGACTGGCTTTTGAAGATGGTGGGCCACAGCAAAACTGGGGTGATTTTCGCGATGCTGAAGGACAGCTAAGGCCTCAAAGTTTCACTGAAGACGGTGGAGGGTGTAACCAGCGTGTTTGGATGCTGATTAACAAGGGAGAGATTTTCCAAACAGTGTTATTTAAACCAACAGTGCGTCAACTTGTCGAACATGTTTTGGGCGAACATTACCTATTGTCAAGTCACACTGCCAACATTGCCAAACCAGGTGGCGTTTCCATGGATCTACACACTGACCAATGGTGGATGCCTACGCCAACTCGGCGGGATAGGTCTCCATTACCAATTGGTTCTATCACCCGAGCCCGATTCGATCAAGACGAGAACGGTTTGTCTAATATGGTGTCACCAGCTGTGGTGGTGAATGTCCTCTGGATGCTGGATGATTTTAGCGCGAAAAATGGCGGCACACGTCTGGTACCAGGCAGTCATCTGACTGGACGGCAGCCAGATAAAGAATTAGATCGAGATGTAGAAACAGTTGTGGCTGAGGGACCTGCAGGAACAGCATTAGTGATAGACGGCCGGATATGGCATGGGACAGGTGCAAATGTTAGTGAGAACTCTCGCTTTGCGGTGATAACTACATTTTGCGGACCTCAATTTCGACCTCAAGAGAACTTTACAGTCGGCACATCACTAGAGGTATTGGAAGATGCCTCACCCGATTTATTAGCTCTACTTGGGTTTAAGATATGGAATGCCTACGGTCGCATCGAAAGCCCATTGGCTGATTTTATCCAGCCTGGTCAAACTTCTTTGGGCGAAATGTGCCCTGAGTAAAATCCCACACCTGGCGCAGCATAATGAGATAATTCGAGGATGAGAGAACAAATGAAGATAACTGGTATCAAAACCTACAAATTCTCTGTTCCCACGGGACAAAATATCCTCGATCCTCATACTGGACAATTACTTAGCAGCACAGCCAAACCCTGGTTATTTCTGAAGGTCGAAACCAGCGAAGGAATCACCGGTTGGGGAGAAGGATCAGGAGAGTGGTTGGTTCCGTCTGTTGAAGCAACGCTTCACGAATGGTCAAGCCTGCTGGTTGACCAGAATCCGCTCAAAGTGACAGCTTTAACGGAAGACATTACCAATCGCATTCCTTGGAAAGGTGGTCCTGTCTTTGGTACAGCCATTGCCGCAATTAACATGGCACTGTATGACATCGCTGGCAAGACTTGGGGAGTCCCTGTACATACCATTCTTGGCGGACAAAGGCGAGACCAGCTTAGAGTATATTGCGGGGGCACCATTTTTCGTTCTCCGGAAGAAGCAGTTTCAGAAGCACACCGAGCCATTGATCAAGGATATGCTGGTATCAAAGGAAATCCGTTAGAAGACCGAACTTGGCCGATGGATATATCCGCAATCGAAAACTGCACACGTTGTGTCGCTGCCATTCGAGAGGCGGTTGGTTCAGAATTTGACATTTTGCTAGACGCCCATGGAAGCCCTACCCCAGAATTGAGCGTTGAGTTGGCCCGCAGAGTATCAGCTTACCAACCGTTATTTCTAGAAGAGCCGGTCAAGGTCGGTTCCTTGGAAGCCTTAATGGAAGTAAAACAAAAGAGTCCGGTGCCAATCGCTACTGGCGAGAAACTCTTTACTGTCAAAGACTTTTTACCCTTAATAAACCAACGGGCCTGTGCTTTTCTGCAACCGGACACCGGTCACTGCTTTGGTATTACCACCATGATCGAGATTGCCAGAAGCGCAGAACAGGCACAGATGCTGATGGCACCGCATATGGCTGCAGGGCCAGTCTTGTACGCAGCAACTTTACAGGCTGATGCTGTGATGAACAATTTCTTGATACAAGAAACACACGGTTTTGCAGAGTTTAACCGTTGTGTCGAACATAACTGGATGATCAAAGACGGGTATATCAACATACCCCAAGATCCCGGTTTGGGAATCAACGTCAAGGAAGAGGATATTAGCCAATTCAACTATGAACCCTTACCCTATCGCCAATACCGCCACTTAGACGGAAGTTGGAAAGGATGGTGAATTTTACCGGTTTTTCGGAAATTTTTGTTGACATTATGCTCAAAACTATTAAAATGCTTATGTAAAGTATATCTTGGATCTGATTTAGATTTAAATGTATATGCATAATCAATATTATTCTGTCTGGAGCAAAATCATGCGGAAAAAGGCAAAGGTTTTTCTCGTTTTATCGTTTCTTTTTAGCACATTAATGCTGTGTCTCATGGCACAGGCAAGTTTGGATGATAAATCTCTGGTACTATATCTTTCTTTTGACGAAGGTAAAGGAAATAAAGCTGAGGATGGTTCTCAATACGGTCATGACGGCGAATTGGTCAAGAACCCAAAGTGGGTTGGTGGCAAGTTTGGTACAGCACTGGAGTTTGATGGAAACAAGGAGACTCACGTCAAAGTTCCAATCACAGATGCCCTGCAGCTAAGAGAGAAATTCTCAGCTGCGTTTTGGGTCAAGCGGGGAAAACAAATACGAGACTGGAACTATATGATTGGCGGTGGCAGCTTGAAATGGCATGTCATTTTCCAGAACGCTACCAAAAAAACTTATCTTTGGACAAAATCGGGTGGAACTTGGGCGCAAAAAGCCATTTCGGATGATATTCAACCGGAAGATTGGGTGCATATAGCCGTTACTCATGATACGGGATCAAAGGTTATGATGTATTATAACGGCAAAAAATCTGGTGAAGGTCCCAAACCACCAAAAGTAGATGAAATCGATGGTTCATTTATGGTTGGTGCCAGGCATCCCGGTCAGGAGTTCTTCACTGGCGTTATTGATGAAGTTTATTTGTTTAACAGGATTATTTCAACAGATGACATCACTAAAATAATAGCAGGCCCAACAGCAGTGCAACCAATGGGAAAACTTACTACAACTTGGAGCAATATTAAAGCTAAAGAGGAATAGAAAAACTCAATTTAGCATTTACACATGTTTCGAGGAATGTAACGAAGGCAATAATTTCAAAAAGGAGCGGGTATAATGTCTAAAACATGCAGCTTTTCTATTTTGAGTTGTTTGGTATTGTTGAGTTTAACCATAGTGAATTTATCCCATGCGGGTTTAGACGATAAATCCTTGTTAATATATTTCTCCTTTGATGAAGGTAAAGGGAAGGAAGCTAAGGACGGTTCTCAACATGGTCATGACGGCGAATTGGTCAAGAGCCCAAAGTGGGTTGATGGTAAATTCGAAAAAGCGCTACAGTTCAATGGAAATGATGGGAACTATGTCATAGTGCCAATCGATAATGCCAACCATGCTTTACAGACCCTCAAGACCTTATCAGTGGCGTTTTGGGTCAAACGAGGTCCAACCAAAGACCAAATAAGAGACTGGAATTATATGATTGGTGCCGGCAGTCTGAGATGGCATGTCATTTTCAAGAAAGGTGGCGAAAAAACTTACTTTTGGACCCAATCGGGTGGAACTTGGGCGCAAAAAGGTATCTCAGATGATATTCAACCGGAAGATTGGGTACATATCACTGTGACACACGACACCAAGTCAAACGTCACCATCTATTTTGATGGCAAGAAAGCTGGTGGTGGGGACAAACCACCAGAGATAGACGAAATTGACGGCTCATTTATGGTTGGTGCCAGGAATCCTGGTATAGAATTCTTCACTGGCATTATTGACGAGGTCTACCTGTTCAATCGCGTTATTGACAAAAACGAAATGCAGGAAATTATGGATGGAACTTTCCTCCCTGTCCAACCAGCTGATAGGGTTACAACCTCTTGGGCGCATATTAAGGCTAAACGAGATTAGTACCTAACTATAACTAATTCAACTCACTATGTAGGGTACGAATCAAGGAACAGCATGATTTACGTGGCCGTTCCTTGATTCGTTTATTATAGAAACAAACCATCGATATCCTTCCCACCTACTATCTTCCACATTTTCTTATCGGCGATCATCATTTGAGATTTCACTGAACCCGTTACCACAAATTCTGTTTGGATGGAACCGGATCCGATTAATATGCATATAAAATTGGTTCTGATAATAATGGTTCTTCTCTTATCGCTGAATTTACAAATTCAGGCAGAAGAAGAATTGCCCGAGATTATTGGAGAACATTACAGGCATGGGTTACAATACTTCAAGGAAGATCAATACCAGAAAGCGCTTCAGGAATTTCAGGCTGTACTAAGTCAACTCCCCCATTTTTTCCCGGCTAACTACTATCTGGCAGAGATTTATCAAACCCAAGGACTACCAGCCAAAGCCATCCCTTACTATCAAAAAGTAATTGAATCCCCAACTGCTTTTGAAACTTTAACTGAACGGTCAGAAATACACTATCAATTAGCTTCTGCTTACCGATTACTTGAACAATATGATGAAGCAATTGATCAGTATCAAAATGCGATAGATCTAAACTCGCATCATTCCGCGGCATACCAGGATTTGGGCGTAACCTATTCACAACAAAAACAATACAAACTGGCCATAAAGACTTTTCAGCAAGCAATTGCTGTCTTGCCGACAAGTGCCATGCCGCATTACAATCTGGGGCTGATTTACTTGAAGCTTGGAAATTTTGATCAGGCAACCATCGCCTTTCAGCAAGCAATCGCCAAAAATCAAAAGTTTGTTGATGCGTACAATGGGCTGGGTGAAATCCAGCTCAAATTAGGCCAGCTTGACCAAGCCATGGAAACCTATCAAACAGCCAATCAGCTAAACCCAAATTCATTAACGACTCACTATGGTCTGGGACAAATCTATGCTAAAAAGGAGGATTTTTCTTCCGCCATCTCAGAGTATCAGGAAGCTGTCAGAATTCAAGCTGATCATTCGGATACCCGCTATAAACTTGCCCAACTTTACATAAAAACCGGAGAAGCAGAAAAAGCCAAAATAGAAATGGCGTTTTTCCAAACATTACGACAAACTGACCCTTTACTAGCTAAAGCACAGACATGGGTAATGGCCAACCCTGAGGCTCCTGAAGGATACAACAACCTGGGAATTGTATACGCAACGCGACAACGATATGATTTAGCAATCCAGAACTATAAACAAGCGACAAAACTGTCACCGTCATTGGCAACCGCTTACTATAACCTTGGACTCATTTATGGAAAAACCAGTCAACAGCAGTTAGCTATTGAATCCTACAAACAAGCCATAACACATCAACCCCGTCTGGCAATTGCTCATAATAATTTAGCTGTGTCTTACGCCAAACAGGAAGCAACGTTTGCTTCTGCTCTAAAACATGCTAAAATAGCTGTCAAATTGGCTCCTGAAGAAGCGAACTATTACGATACGCTAGCTCTAGCGTATTACAAAAGTCAGATGTATTCGGAAGCGGAGGAAACTGTCAAAAAGGCGATTGAACTGGAGCCTCAAAATCAATCTCATCTTGATCGGCTAACCCAAATTCTTCACAGTAGAGGCAACCAATAGTTTTTGATTTAACTAACATTCATTTTTTGACGATACAATCTTTTGTCATCTTCCGCATGATTTCGATAAAGGAACAAACAGATGGATAAACTACACCAACCAACACTAAGCAGTCAAGAATTAGAAACGTATCATCAGCAAGGATACGTTCGACTGGGCAAGGTGGCGCCCAAGCTAGAAATCGAAGCGCTTTGTCAACGAATCAATGATATTATGCTTGGAAAAATTCGATACGACAACATGTTGATGCAACTATGTCCTTCTGCTGGCAAACTGGATTTATCTAAGAAAACGAGAGAGTTCAAAGAAGCATCGCTTAAATACAGGAAGATTCAGGACTTGGAGCAAGACCCTCTTTTTCTTAACTATATCCAAAAACCGCTTTTTCGTGATATCACGAAAAAAGTTTTAGGGGAGAATATCTCAATTTTCCGAGCTATGTTTTTTAATAAGCCAGCGGAACAAGGGGTGACTATTAACTGGCATCAAGATGGTGCCGGCGGGTGGAATCTGAGTATTCCTCCTAAAATCACTATCTGGACTGCACTTGATCCAACATGCATTTCCAACGGATGTCTTCAAATCATTCCTGGTTCACATAAGACAATGATTCCAGAAAAAGGTGATTTGCTCTCACCGGAAGAGATTGAGGCCCATGCATCTGATGATAAACGACTCTATTTGGAAATGGAAATGGGTGAAGTCGTACTTTTACATAATTGGACCCTGCACCGTTCGGAGGTTAACACTACCAATCAACCAAGGCGCGCATTTAGTGTTTGCTACATTGACGCTGCCACTCGACAGAAATCTAACAATCACCAATTCCCGCAAATTTTCCCCACTTACACCCTATGACGGATAGTTCTACCATCTAAACAAGAAACAGCTACATTTTATTAACACACCATCGGTTCTGAATAGTGGTAAGTTTTGCTCGTTTTTTCGCCAGACCGTACCTCTTGATTATTTCTCTGCTTAGTTTTTTTGTCTTGAACCAGTTATTAGCCGAGAATGCTAATCAATTCATTGATGTCACGTTTGAAGCAGGTATCAACTTTCGTCATCATGATGGCAGAAGCGGGCAAAAGTATTTGCTCGAAACATTAGGATCTGGTGCTACCTTCTTTGATTACGACAACGATAACGATGTTGATCTGTATGTCGTTAATGGAGCAGATCTTCCTGGTTACATATCGCCTATCCTTCCGACCAACATTCTCTATCGAAACAATGGCAATGGAACATTCACTGACGTAACTAAGATTGCAGGTGTCGGAAACACTCAATACGGTGTTGGGTGTGCCGCCGCTGATTACGACAATGATGATGACGTTGATTTGTATGTTACCAACTATGGTCCAAATGTGCTATACCGAAACAATGGTGATGGCACATTTACTGATGTCACGCAGGCCGCTAATGTTGGCGAAAACCGTTGGAGTACTAGTTGCGCTTTTCTTGACTATGATAATGATAGTCACTTAGATCTATTGATTATCAATTACATGAAATTTTCAGTTAAAGAAAACAGTTGGTGGGAGATTAAAGGGGTTCGAACTTACCGTAGTCCAGCTGATCAGATCGCTGGGAGCATTTTTGTCAGCGAACCTGACACCTTGTACCGGAACAATGGCAATGGAACATTTACTGACGTCACGCAAACCGCGGGAATTCTATTGTCGGGACTCGGACTCTCCGTTGCCGTGGGTGACTATGACAACGATGGAGATGCAGATATCCAAATTGCAAACGACATGGAACGCGATTTTCTATACCAAAACAACGGAGACGGAACATTTACTGAAATTGCAGCTTTTGCCGGTGTCGGTTATGATGAAAATGGAATGCCTGGTAGTGGGATGGGATCAAGCTTTGGCGATTACGACAATGATGGAGATCTTGATTTAATCGTCAGTAATGCTTCCGCTATGCCGGCTATCCTCTACCGCAATGAAGGGGGCAATTTCTTTTCCGATGTTTCTTTTTCTATCGGCATCGGACCTGTTACGCTACCATACTTTAAATGGGCGATCGAGTTCATTGACCAAGATAACGACGGTTTTCTTGATATTTTTATCGCCAACGGTCATTTGCAGGAAAATATTGGCCTGTTTTCGGATGAAAGTTATCCGCAACAGGATCTGCTTTTTTGGAATCGGCAAGGGAAGAAATATGTTGATATTTCGGTTAGGTCCGGGTTGGGCCGAATGAGCAACAAGGTAAGTCGTGGCACGGTTTTTTCCGATTATGACAATGATGGAGATATCGATATTTTTATCAATAATTCCAACCAGTCAGCCAATTTACTCCGTAACAAAAACGGCAATAAAAACAACTGGATTACAATTAAAGTCCTTGGGACACAAAGCAATCGAAGCGGTATCGGCACACGGATCAAAGTTACAGTTGATAATCTGTCGCAGACCAAAGAGGTTCGGAGCGGATCAAGCTATTTATCGCAAAATGATCTACGGCTATTGTTCGGATTGGGTGGCTATAAAAAAGTCGATCATATTGAGGTCAGATGGCCAAGCGGTCTAAAACAGAAATTTTTGGACATAGAAGCTAATCAGATACTAACAATAACCGAAGGTGTCCCAGCCGAAAGTATCGATCAATAGACACTTCTATACGTTGCTCAAATTGTTCCCGACATCCTTACCATTGAAGAGTAGGTAAGAAAGTAAATTCACAGTTGCGAATAGAATTAAAAGATGAAAGCAGAATTATGATGTGGTAGTATGACATGCTGGATTAGAAGAGTTACTCGACCAATGAGCTTCTCTCACCTCATTGTCTATCAATAACTAACTTATAGGAGATATATAAGGATATGAGTCTTGATGTTCGTTCTGCTAAACTATTGGATTTAGTTGATAGTGAAGCTCAGGTAGAACAAATCGGAACAGGTTGTGTGTTTACGGAAGGTCCTATTTGGAATGCTGAAGGGGATTTCCTGCTTTTTAGCGATATTCCAGCTAATCAGATGAAGAAGTGGTCGCCCGATTCTGGTATTACAACTTTTCGTCAACCCTCAGGTAAGTCAAATGGATTAACTTATGATAAGCAGAAGCATCTTATTGCCTGCGAACATGCCAATCGCCGTGTCTCGCGGACAGAACCGGATGGTACTGTCACAACCATTGCTTCACATTATGAGGGGAAAAAACTCAACAGCCCAAACGATGTAGTGGTGAAATCCGATGGTAATATTTATTTCACTGATCCTCCATATGGTTTGACAGCTATGTACGGGGAGGAAGGTGGACAAGAACTTGATTTTCAAGGGGTTTATCGCCTATCAGGTCAGGAGTTAACGCTTCTGGTTGAGGATTTTGACCGACCGAATGGACTCTGTTTTTCACCCGACGAGTCGATTCTATATATTGATGATACGGCACGCATGCATGTTCGGGCCTTTGATGTTCAGCCCGATGGAACCCTAGCAAACGGTCGAATTTTCGCCGAAGAAGAGGGAGAAAATGGTGTACCGGATGGAATGAAAGTCGATCAGCAAGGAAACGTCTACCTGACAGGTCCGGACGGAATCTGGATCTTTGATCCAGCTGGCACGCATCTTGGCGTGATTCAAGTTCCAGAAGTAACGGCTAATCTGGGTTGGGGAGAGGACGATTGGAAAACGCTTTTCATCACCGCTACCAGTTCAATTTACCGGATTCAACTAAAGGTTTCTGGAATTCCTGTACCCTAGGTGTGAACCCAGTTGGGAAACAACCGCCATCAGACTGAAATGAGATCCATCCTATTGGGCCCATTCATGATGTTTGTAATTCGGTAGAAACAGTGCATCAATGAGTCATCACCTGAAGAGTTGTTTTCGTTCTTTTGCTTGAATTCTAATGATAGAAATGATCAATTATGCAGCAACTTATTTAAGTCATTAACGTTGCATACGACCATGTATTGATGACCGAGAGCTTTGACTTTATCCTGATACCTTTTCTGTGATTCCGACAATCTGCCCTTTGGCGTTTTGATTTCAAGATGAATCGTTTGCCCGCCTGTTAGGAACAATAGAAAATCTGGGGACCCTGCCTTACCAAAGCGGATAAAACTGCCATTTTCAGTCTTTAGCCCACCACTATTGTTTTTAATGTAGACTAACAGCTTTCTTTTTTCAAGAATGCCTAGATACTGCTCTATCGCAATTTGTATCTGCTTTTCTGGGATTTTTCTCAGATGTTGAACTGGATGGTGTGTGTTCTTTATGCTCATTATTTTGGATGATGGCAGAAAGTTCGAAGGCTAAACCAGCTTAACTTTTTATCATGCAAACTCGGAGAAACGTAAATCCGCAAGTGGCTATTATGTTGCGATAGCATAATGCGGTAAGCGGGCCTGAATTCATTGAGGCGTATCTTTAATAATTAAACGCTGGATCACAATATGAGTTTCGATTAAAGCGTTGCTGGAATCCCTGTTTATTTGTCTGTTGACCTTCACGTCACTGTACTAAACTTCATTATAATTTCCAGTCCATTCTTAAAATAACGTCCAAAGTCAAAGCGGAGGAAACCCAATGGAATAAGGTTGGACTCGGACAGTTTATAGAAGTTATTCTTCCCATATAGGATAATTCTGTTTTCAAAAAAGTAAAAAGAACATAGTATAAATCTTTCTTTTCAATCAGCGGATATCTGGTCTTTTATTAATTTTGAACAGAATTATTTTTAAAACAAAATGTTAAAGTTGCAAAATAATCGGATGGTTAAAACTAAAGTAAAGATGTTGAATACAAAACATGACAAACATGCAAAATCAATATGGGTGACATGTTTCTGTTTAATTATGGCATCGATAGTGCCAATTTCGCTATCGCTCAGGATTCTTGGCCACAGTGGCGAGGACTAACTAGGGATGGTAAGATCCAAGATAGTCAATGGCCAACTAGTCCAGATGCTAGACACTTGACTACACTCTGGTGCGTGAGACTTGGTCCTTCCTATAGCAGTCCAATCTTAGGTGGCAACAGGGTTTTCGTTACTGAGACCCAAAATTAAGAAGTACGAGGTTGTCCGTGCATTCAATCAAAGAAGCGGCCAAGAATTATGGAAGACACGTTGGAAAGGGAAAATGAACGTTCCCTTTTTTGCCAGGAAGCGTGGATCTTGGGTCCGGTTCACGCTGGCATTTGACGGGGGGGGCGATTATGCGCGATGTGCTGGTTTGTCTTCATACAGAAGACGGTCGCGTGATCTGGAAATTGGACTTTGTCGATCAGTTCTCTACACCGTTGCCTAACTTTGGATTTGCCTCCTCGCCTTTGGTAATAGATCAGCATGTTTACGTTCAGGCAGGTGCCTCCTTTGTCAAGCTCAACAAATATACCAGTGAAGTCGTTTGGCGAAGACTCGAAGATGCCGGCGGGGTGTACAATAGTGCCTTTTCTTCACCGTATCTGACTTCTACGTTCAATTAAGAACAGATTCTTGTACAAACCCGTAATGTTTTGGCTGGAGCACGCTTGAAAACAGGGAGCACGCTCTGGTCACATAATGTACCAGCCTTTCGTGGAATGAACATCCTGACGCCAACTATTCACCAAAACTTGGTTTTCACCAGTTCTTACGATGGGGCGACGTTCGGCTTTGAGCTAAATAAGGCCGGCGACTCGTGGGCCGTCAAGGAAAAATGGAAAGATCCAGCGCAGGGTTACATGTCATCATCAATCATAATTTCTGATCATGTCTACCTGCATCTAAGAAACCGACGAATGACATGTTTTAATATTAAAACGGGAAAACGGAAATGGATAACCTCCAAGCGTTTTGGTGAATATATGAGCATGGTAGCGCAAGATAACCTGATCGTTGCCTTGAATGATCGTGGTGTTCCATTGCTTATTAAGGCCAGTCCAAAAGAATTTGAGTTGTTAGACTCACGGAAAATCAGCGATGACTCAACTTGGGCACACCTAGTGGTTACCACCAATCAAATCTGGGTTCGCGAGTTGCACACGCTAACCGTTTTCAAGTGGGAACTTCCGGTTGATACGATTTCACTTCCACCAGATTCTTGATCCTACCTGATACCAGCTTATGATACATCAATGACGCGATTGACAAAAACTCTCACCATCTGGAGACAGAAATCCCTAGATCAAAATGAATGTTATGGGTTGCTAATATAGTGGCCGACTTAATCTCTACTACGAAGTTTAATCAATAAGCGGACAATTTCGATGTAGAGCCAAATTAGAGTGACCATCAGTCCAAAAGCAGCATACCATTCCATGTACCTTGGAGCTCCACCTTCCGCACCCTGTTCAATAAAGTCAAAATCAAGTACGAGATTGAGTGAGGCGATACCCACGACAAACAAGCTGAATATGATCCCAATCGGGCCGGAATCGTGGATAAATGGAATTCCTCCACCGAAAAGACTTAGTACAAAAGAAACTAAATAAACCAAAAAAATCCCGCCAGTTGCCGCAGCTACCCCGAGTTTAAAATTCTCGGTCGCTTGAATCCAGCCAGACTTATATGCCATTAACAGACTAAAAAGTATCCCAAAAGTCAGGCTAACTGCCAGTAGTGGGATGCCGGGATATGCAACATTGATAAAAGCGGAGAACCCGCCCAAAAAGAGACCTTCAAATAAGCAATATATCGGTGCAGTAGTTGGCGACCAAGTTGGTTTAAAACATGTGATTAGGGCCATAATAAAGCCAAGGATAAGGCCTAGCCCCATTAGAACTTTCGTGGCGCTGGAATCTATTCGAGTCAAGTACCAGGTAAAGGCAGCGGCTAACACTGTAATAAATAAGAGTACAGTGGTTTTATTGACCGTACCTTGAATAGACATTTTATCATCAACTTGATAAACATAGCCTTTTTGACTAAAGATGTTGTTGTTTAAGGCAGGATTTGCTGTTCTCATTTTGTGCCTCCTGATCAGTATTTTCTATTTATAAAGAAATAATCTGCAGATTTGACCGGGCAACTGTTATTTGCTAATTTAGTTTCTTGGTCATGGCAAGCTTTGGCTGGTAATTTTGTCTTGCTCTGTGAATGCTGGAGTGTTTTTTTAGATTTGCCAAGGCCATTATATCCCTACAAGAGGAACGCTAGCAAGAACATTGTATTTTTAAGTGTTTCTGACAAGCAAATGCTATTCTCTAATTCCCACCGATTCTATCCCAATTCTTAACAAATAAAGGAAACGATAGTAATGCTTTCTAGACAGTAATGAGATGATCTACTCAGGTATCGCAGTGGTAGATTTTGCTTGTTTAATAGAAACTAAAAGTATCTTTCAGCATACCACTAAACAGTGATATGCTATTGTTAAAATATGGGTATGGTGTATGGAGAAAACAGATGAATCTTGAACTTCAGGATAAAGTGGTTATGATTACTGGTGCTAGCCGCGGAATTGGGAAAGCAATTGCACTTGGTTTTGCAGAGGAAGGAGCACAATTGAGTATCTGTGGGAGGACACAGGAAACGTTGACAAAAACCGCAAAGGAGATAGAAACTCATGGCGTCGATGTTTTAAGCACAGTTGCTGACGTTACAGACGGTGAGGAGGCTAAAGCGTTTTTTACCCATACATTGAACAAGTATGGAAAAATTGATGTGTTGGTTAATAACGTTGGTGGGAGCCGTTTGACGCCACCACTTGAAATTTCTGATCAGGAATGGCATCAACTGCTTGATCTCAATCTAATTTCTGCTGCTCGAATGAGCGGACTTGTCATCCCGGTAATGCAAAAGCAAAAAGGAGGGGTTATTATCATGATCTCTTCTATCTATGGTCGTGAGGGGGGAGGCCATATCACCTACAATGCCGCTAAAGCGGCTGAAATCAGTATGGCCAAGTCATTAGCACGCGAATTCGCCCAGGAGAATATTCGGGTCAACAGTGTTGCGCCAGGTTCAATTGCGTTTCCCGGTGGAGTTTGGGCTCAGCGACAGAAAGAAGATCCGGAAAAAATCGCTAAATTTGTCAAGAGCGACATGCCATTGGGGCGATTTGGCAAACCGGAGGAGATTGCTAACGTAGTGGTGTTTTTAGCTTCTGAACGTGCTAGTTTGGTTACCGGTGCTTGTATGAATGTCGATGGTTGTCAATCGAAGTCAAACATTTAGGTTCTGATCAAACTCAAGCCATACTGCTTTTCCCTCTTGATTGTGAGCCTCACTCCAACACTCAGGATAAATAATCATGAAGCATCTTAATCTAATGGAACATCTGTTTTTCAACATTGTTGTTAGAATTCCGGATCTATGTACCGAAGAAAATCCGATACTACATGATATAAACAGCAGTTAGGCTATGCCTAGTAACGAACTCATGAAATTGTTGCCAAAAGCTGGAGGATCACCAAGAGATCGCCAAGTTCATCAACGCTCACTAGTCCGAAACTCAACCCGAGAAGTAACAGGAGTCAGTCAAAATAAACCAAAAACCTTTGACTTATTAATTAAGTAGATGTCATCACCATCTTGGTTCATTAATCACTGAACTTATTGTACTAAAAAGGCAAGATTAAAAATGTTTACATGATAGAACATGAAAAACATATTGAAGAAGCAGGACTATTTTACGAACAATGCGAGCTTCCAAAAATGGCAGGAAGGATTCTTGGGTTTCTATTATGTTCAGAGAGAGAACATAACTTTGAGCAGATTAAAGAAGCATTTAAAGTGAGTAAAGGCTCTATAAGCAGAGTAATACCGAGGTGGTTGATCGCTCAGTGATTAGCAGGGATATAAGTCAAAAAGCATCGAAAGATAGTATGTATCAGGGTATGGATAATCAAGAGGGCTTCCATATTCATGCCTGCCGATTTATATCGTAAGGCCCAGAAACTAATAGTAACAGAGAAAAACAGAACGAGATATGAGAAATGATAGACTTCTATCAGTTTCTGGAAACAGTGTTATTATAATCACGTGACAAGTAAAAAGACACTTGTTAGAATCGTGAGAAATAAGTAAGCGAAGAGGGCAAAAGATTGAGTAGCCAATGTTGTTTATGAAAAATAGAGTTATATATTTGCTCATGATTTCAGTAACCAGCACGCTTTTCGCTTCGATGTCGGAAATAAGATTGGGTGGGAGGTTTTCAGGATGGGGTCAAGTAACCGCGTATGGTTCAAACCCCATGAATCTGGGGGGCAGGTATATTCCATCCATGGAGGCAGAAATATCACCTCAGTTTGATACTGAACTTGCAGGCAACTGTTACGCATCCTTATCATCTGATTATACGGATGAACTCGTCTATAGTAAACAAGTTAAGCCTTACCGTATGTGGATTCGTTACACTACACCTCGTTTTGAATCGAGACTGGGACTGCAGAAAATCAATTTTGGTCCGGCCAAAATCCTGAGATCGCTTATGTGGTTCGATTGGCTTGATCCGAAAGACCCGCTACAATTCACCGAAGGCTTGTATGGGTTGCGGTTACGGTATGATTTTCAGAATAATGCTAATGTCTGGATTTGGGGACTCTACGGAAACGATGGTCCCAAAGGCTGGGAAACACTGCCTGCCAAAAATAAGATGCCTGAAATTGGTGGACGGGTGCAGCACCCAGTAGGAAATGGTGAACTAGCTTTTTCCACTCATCATCGAACCGTCAATACGATCGGTGAAGGAACAGCTGAAACCCGGATTGGCTTGGATGGTATGTGGGACATTGGGATTGGTGCATGGTTTGAGTCCACCCTAGTATACGCTGATCTTGAAGGAGACGGTCTGAATTGGCAATCGTTCCTGACGCTAGGTGCAGATTATAGTATCCCTTTGGGTACTGGTCTAAATGTAATGATTGAACACATGATGCTAGCCGTGGGCAGTTCCCCATTCGGCGATCAAAACAATTCTAATGTTTCTGCTTTTTCAATTTCTTATCCCTTAGGAATTATGGATAGACTTTCCTTTTTCAGCTATTACCATTGGGATTCAGACATCCCATTTCATTTTTTAAGCTGGCAGCGAACCTACGATCAATGGGGCATTTATATCAGCGGTTACCAGACATCAAAAGCCAATGACACTCCCATGGTTGACGAAGGAGCCGTGGCAATGGGAAACCAGGGTATCCAATTGATGGTCATCTTCAATCATTGATAATCAACCTCAGTATTCGATTATGAAACTCAATAAAGAAGGGGGCGAAACATGGACAATTCAGTCTTAATTGACGTCAGGCATCTGGTAAAAACTTTTCCCATGGAGAAACATAATTTCACCGCTCTGAATAAAATCAACCTGAAGTTCAAAACAGGTGAATTTACCGGTTTGGTTGGTCCCAGCGGCTCTGGTAAGACAACCCTATTGAATGTCATCGGTAGTCTTGACGCCCCTACCGAAGGAGAGGTGCGCGTCCTGGGACAATCGCTGGACGACCTTAATCCCAAAAAAGCGGCTAACTTTCGTAACAGGTACCTTGGCTTCATTTTTCAAACCTATAATCTACTGCCGGTCTATAACGTCTATGAAAATGTAGAATATCCCCTACTGCTGCTGAAGATGCCGGCGGCGGAACGCAAAAAAACCGTACTGCAATCACTGGAGTGGGTGGACTTAACAGACAAAATAAAGTCTCGACCATCGCAACTTTCAGGAGGAGAATGTCAAAGAGTGTCCATTGCCCGCGCCATGGTAAAAACACCGAAGATTGTATTGGCGGATGAACCGACAGCCAACCTGGATGCCGAGAATTCCCATCACATCCTTCAAACCATGTTAAAGCTGAATCAGAATTTGAAAACCACCTTCATTTTTGCCACCCACGATGATAAAGTCATCCAGTATTTGCGGCGAAAGATCCGCCTGGATGACGGTCAGGTGGTCGGCGATGAAACCATCACCAATCATTAATGGGGAGAACGTCATGTTAGCCTTAAAGTTAGCTTTTCGAAACCTCATGGGGGCCCGTCTGCGCACCTGGTTGAATGTTTTCGTTTTATCGCTTTCCTTTCTGGTGATTATCTGGAACAAGGGCATACTGAACGGCTGGGACCAGCAAGCCCGGCGTGATACGATCGAATGGGAAATCGGTGGCGGTCAATACTGGCAGGAGAATTATGATCCCTACGACCAATTTACGCTGGACACAAGTCACGCCCCATTGTCGGATGCCACTCAACGCTCCGTTGAATCTGGCAAACTGACCCCTATCCTTATTTCGCAGGGGACCATCTATCCGAAGGGGCGTGTCCAGACTGTGTTGCTGAAAGGTCTCGACCCCAATCAGCAAATTGTAAAACTGCCCTCCGCTCACCTGAGCGACAAGGGGGATGAAATAGCAGCCATCATTGGTGAACGCTGCGCCAAAGCCAATAAGCTGAAATTCGGCGACTCTGTCACCGTTCGCTGGCGGGATGCTCATGGAGCCTTCGACGCGACTGAAGTCCGAATCGCCCATATTTTTAAGACCAATGTGCCGACACTAGACACAGGCGTGCTGTGGCTTCCTCTAACCAGGCTGCAGAAAATGATGCAACTCCCGTCGGTAGCCACCCTCCTGGTTACTGCTCAGGAGACCGGTTTTGGTGGGGTGATTGCCGGCTGGGAATTTAAAGATCACTACTTCCTGTTGACCGAAATCCGCGAGATGATTGAAATGAAATCCGTCGGCGGAAATATTGCTTTTGCTATCTTAATGTCGCTGGCCATGCTGGCCATTTTCGATACTCAGGTCTTTTCCATCTTCCGGCGTCAGAAGGAGATTGGCACCCACATCGCTCTGGGCATGACCCGACAGCAGGTCATTGGACTATTTACGATCGAGGGTGCCTTCTATTCGGTACTGGCTGCCATTCTGGCAGCGATATACGGCATTCCGTTATTAGGCTACCAGGCCTCGGTCGGCTGGCGCATGCCAGCCGGGACCGACGACTACGGAATAACCATTGCAGAAACGATTTACCCCAGCTACAGCTTGGGACTGGTTGTCAGCACCACCCTGATCGTTTTAGTTACCACCACCATTGTCAGTTATCTGCCGGCCAGACGGATTGCTAAAATGAAACCGACCGACGCCATCAGGGGGAAAATACAATGATCAAATTTCTGCTAAAGGGATTGCTTCGCGATCGCCAACGCAGCCTTTTTCCGGTACTGATTGTCACTATTGGTGTATGGATAACTGTATTTCTGCAGGCCTACATCCAGGGCATTTTCACCACCCTTATCGACTCTACAGCCCGATTCTCCACCGGGCACGTCAAGATAATGACTCGGTCCTACGCCGAAAACGAAGACCAAAAACCCAACGATCTGGCCCTAATCGGGACTGGTAAGATGATAGCCGAATTGCAACAGCAGTATCCGACCATGTCATGGGTTCAGCGGATTCAGTTTGGCGGGTTGCTGGATGTGCCAGACCAAAATGGTGAAACCCGTTCCCAAGGACCGGTGGCCGGCATGGGGGTTGACTTGTTGTCGCCTGGCAGCATAGAGGCGTCGCTGCTGAACATAGAAAAATCAATCGTCAGGGGACGGATGCCACAAGAACCAGGCGAAATCCTGATTAGTGATGACTTGGCCCGCAAGCTGGAAATAGAGGTGGGCGAAACCGCCACCTTGCTGGGTTCCACCATGCATGGCAGCATGACCTTTTACAATTTTACCGTGGCGGGGACACTTCGTTTCGGCATAATTGCCATGGACCGTGGGGCCATGATTGCCGATATCACCGATGTTCAACAGGCTTTGGACATGGCAGATTCAGCAGGGGAAATTCTGGGCTACCTGCAGAACTGGATCTACAAGGACGAAAAAACCGCTCGCTTGGTGGAGCAGTTCAATGTCAGCTACAGCGAAGTGGAGGACGAGTTCGCACCAGTCATGGGGAATCTGAAAGAATTGAGCAATCTGAGCGAATACCTGGAATATGGCGAATACGTCTCTGGTATTCTAATCTTTGTCTTTGTTTTGGTCATGTCGATTGTATTGTGGAATGTTGGCTTACTGGGCGGATTGCGCCGATACACAGAGGTCGGGATCCGCTTGGCCATCGGTGAGGACAAAGGGGATGTCTACCGTGCCATGATTTATGAGTCAGTACTGATCGGCCTAATCGGTAGCATCATAGGCACGGGTTTCGGACTGGGATCAGCCTACTGGTTGCAGGTCAAAGGTTTTGATATCAGTTCGATGTTAAAAAATGTGAATATGATGTTCCCGTCTGTCCTGCGGGCCTCCATCAGCAGTGAGACTTTTTATATCGGTTTTTTTCCCGGTCTGTTCTCAACCGTTCTGGGAACGGCTCTGTCCGGGATTGGCATCTACAAACGCCAAACAGCGCAACTGTTTAAGGAGTTGGAAGTCTAGACACCTGATGGAAAATGTTGTCCCCCGAAAATTGATCGCAGTATAAGGATGCAGTGATGAGAAAAACAGTGTTGATTTTGATCAGTATGTTGGCTTTTCCGGTATCGGGATGGATGCAAGAACCAACAGGGTTGGAGATCTTGAAGCAAATCGACCAGAATACCATTGCTGATAATCGTTCAGTTACCTCTACCATGATTATTCACGGTCGGCGCGGCGACAGAACCATGACCTCCAAATCCTGGGTGGCGGGGACCGAAAGATCCTTCAGTGAATACCTGGCTCCAGCTCGGGAAAGGGGCACCAAGATGTTAAAACTGGGCAATCAATTATGGATTTATTCACCACAGTCTGACCGTATCATCCGTATTGCTGGTCATATGTTGCGTCAATCGATGATGGGCTCAGACTTTTCCTACGAGGACATGATGGACGATCGAAGTCTGGTTGCCACTTACAGTGCGGAAATTGTAGGCTCTGAGCCCATTGGCGACCGCCAATGCTGGGTGCTGAAGCTGACGGCCAAAATGAAAGACGTGCCCTACCATGCCCGAAAAATGTGGGTGGACAAGGAACGGATGTTAGCCCTGCAGGAGAACCGTTTTGCCAAGAGCGGCAAGCTGCTGAAAACCGCCAAGGTACATGAAGTATTCCAAGTCAATCAACGCTGGTATCCCAAGCGGATGGTCTTCAAAGACATATTGTCTAAGGGCAAGGGTACCGAATTGATTATTGAGTCGATTGAATTTGACGTGGAAATCCCCAAACATATTTTCTCAAAAGCGGCACTCAGAAAGTAGGCTTAGGTACATGTGACTATTTCGTTAATCCTAAGCTGTCAAGTCGCTAGATCAAATAAAATTGCAGGCCTGTTTTGCTCCTGGTGGTCTCAAGATGGTCTTCCTACTCCCATGTAATAGAATTTGTTCGAACAGCTCTCTTTGATCGGGGCTTCGGCTGTACTTTTCCCTAAGGTAATGACGGCCAGTAGTTCAACCCTGAGGATTGTATCCGGTGGATGCCAGCCCAGGGTGTCATCCCAGTCTAGTTCAAACCAGTATGGAAAATACATGTGGATTTGGGTTCTTAGCTTCTCACTGGTTGATGATGCTGCGTTATGCTGTTTTGGAATTTGGTCTTTTCCATTTTATCTGGTTATGGATACGCATATCGGTGATTTGCATCAGACTTTGCTTAGTCTTGTTAACAGGGAGATCCCACAAGCTGATTTGCTCTGGATGTGCTTGACCCACCATTAATAACGCCATATGCTTGCGCATTTACTGGAGGTCGGATAGAATGGACATGCTAGCAATTTGATAGTCTATGTTGCTTGGCACAACTTTTTTGCAGTAATAAAAAGGAGATTGGCTGTAATGTTCACTGATGCACAGTTGGCACAGTATGAGGAACAAGGAGCTGTGACCATCGATAGTCCCTTCACAACAGAGCAACTGGACCGAGCGGAGGCAGCATGGGACCGGTTGAAGAAAAATGGTGATGAACCATATGAGGACCCGGATTACATTGAAGTCATTCAGCACCCGTACTTCGAAGAGGTCGCCAAAAAGCTACTGCGTGCCCAGGCGGTGCACCTATGGTGGGGCCTAGCTCCACATGAGCGAGCCTCGGCCAAACCCCCATACGCCAACAGCCGCGATCAGTGGGCGAGTGGATGCCACGTAGACATTCAGGCAACACTAGAAGACTTCGAAGCGACCCCTCGCCGGATGCGTGCCGAACTGTGGTTCTGGCTCAACGACGTACCAACACACCGCGGTGCTATGCGCATCCTGCCCGGTAGTCATCGCTCCATTATGGAACACTGGAGTCGGGTACTTCAGCCCGAACACAAAGCCCAATTGCCTCGCGTACACGGTTTGCGGCCAGCTCCTGTCCCAGAGAACGCAGCTGCTTTTCCGGAGTACATTCCGGATATGGGTGTTCCCCCCTGGACCGAGCGCGAACCGATCCCCGTAGTGGCGCGCCGGGGGCAGATCTTAGTACTCTGTAGCGCCGGATTGCACTCGGCATGGCAGAATGAGGACACCGTGCCTCGTAAGGCGATGGGAACGTCATGGGTAGCCACGGGAGTGCCCTGCGGGCTACCAAAGAATCAGCGTGATGCTGTAATGGCGTTCCTTCCCAAGCTACGGAGCAAACTGCGGTCGGAGCGCGCCCACATCGTGCCAGATAATTTTGACTGGCTGTTCGAGAGCAACTACCAGCCAAAGTGGGCGGAGACATTTCTTCCATCCTAGTTAGGGGATTGCACAGCGGACTAGAGGCGTAGAATGTCGTCCACCGCTGTCCCTCAGCTGCAAGTCGGCCTATAGGTTGGGCGTACGAATGAGCGGGAGACCTTGGCACGACAGATCGCTATAACCAAGATCATCGGTGAGGACGATGTTTGGACGTGTGGGCATGGTTTGGATGGGCCTTAAATTTTCACCGCCTGAGCGTAACGAACCGTCGAGGCAATCAGATTCAGTATTTTCTGTTGATGATTAGTCTTTCGACCTTCTGTTCTTTGGTTTCACATCCATCAATCCACATACCAAGTAACCCAACAGAGACGAACACATTACAAGTGTCAGGCTGATTGGTTTATTCATTTTCTCGTTGACTCGTTAAGGCGCATCCATATGCTACATGCCTATTCTCTTTCATACAGCCAATCCCCGTACCATTATCAGGGGATCCCACAGTCCTGATTCAACCGTTTGCCATCGCTGAAAAGCGGGGGATATCCCTGCCAGTCCACCCCAGGCTCACGATCTCTAGCTGACAGTTCATGGTGTAGGCGCTGAGCTAACTTACGGATGTTGGCTTCAGAGTTCGATGGGCATCCCTGTAGCACTTGATTGCTTAACAGCCCGACAAATAGCAACCGCTTTCATCCCTGAATGACCATCCGCCAGAGGTATTGCACCAGTCTCGATACAGTCGACAAAATGTTCGATCTCCGCTCGAAATGAATCGAAGTTTGGAAAACTCTTTTCCTCAACCTGATCTGGATGTGAGCGAAAACTGTAGCGGATAGTGTCGGCACTATCGAATTTGCCTTTTACCTCAGCTACTCCAGCAGAGGTTGCCACATAGTAGTCCTCAAAGTTAAATTGTGATGTCGAAACCATGCCTGCGTTAACCATACCGATGGCACCGCTAGCAAAACGAAGTGTATAAACGGCGCAATCAATTTGTGACCTGCGGTCGGCCAGGAGATTCCCTCCCTCGGCGTAAACGCGTGTAACGTCGCCCATAAGGAATCCGAGAATGTCAGCAGCGTGAACCGCATTTTCCAGAATTGGCCCGCCGCCGTCATCTTCAGCCCAGAACCAATCGCGATTCGACGTTCCCGGATGTGGGTATCGATGGACTATATACTGGATGGGCCCAAAGTCTCCCTCGGAGATCTCTTTCAACCGCTGGATGGCAGGCAGAAACCGTTTTTTATGACCGATTTGCAGAACCACCGATTGGCGAGAGCAGATATCAATCATCGCTTGACAATCACTGACGGTACTGGCCATCGGCTTTTCGCACAAGACATGAATCCCACGGTCTGCTACCTGCTGCGTGATTGACAGATGGGATTTCGGTGGTGTGCAGATACTGATCGCTTGCAGGTCTTCCTTGTCCAACATCTGCTCTACATTCCTATACCCGTTAATTTGGCAGGACTTAGCAACCTGTGCCAGCACTGTTGAATCGAGGTCGCAAACGCTAACCAATTCCGCTATCTCTAACCATTTATTGATATGGATACGACCCACACCAGCCAACCCAATTACACCAACTCTCATTTTCATCCTCTGCTAACACAACAACTCTCATATAGAGGATGATTATATAAAGAGTTGTGGAAGAACGCAACAAAAGTGAGAAGTCAGCATCTCTTAGCAGGTAGAAAGAAGATAGCAAATGAAGTCATCTTCTCTACTGGATCTCTACACCGACTATCTGATTAGCCCCTTTGGTTAAACCACGGCTACAGGACTGTCACGTCTGACCGAAGGTGCCGTCAGCTTACTATCAAGTAACGTGTTTTCTACCATCACATCAGCAAACAGGTACCGATCTTTGAGGAAAGGTCAGACTATTAGTACGCCAAATTTAGTCTAAACCAGATTAGCACTTGCTTACTTTTGCTAAACCCTAAGTGACGGAGGAACATACTACCAAGTATGAACAAATTATACGATACCAGCACGAGGGACAAACCACCCACAGGGTAAATAGACAGGTTCACTGACAGTAATTGGTTCTGAAGAATTGTACGGGTGGATGCCAAAGTGCGGGCCATCAGGTAAGCCAGATTCTCAGTGGAAGGGTTCATCCCAAGAGCAGATAGAACAATCCTACGATAAGGTACTAGTTTGTACCAACGTACTGTTTAGATATCCAAACTCAGCGACGCTCCATGACCTGTAACCCTAATACGGTTGTCGCTGAACACCTCGACTAACAACCAGTCACCGAACCGTTTAGCCCAGTCGGCCGAGAGATCGACAATCCACCGCCGCGCGCTAACATAGGTCACGCCGTTTTGTCTCTGAACGGCATTATCGTGCAGGTGCCCGTGAAAAGCCACGGGTACGACATCGGAGTAAGATTCGATGACTCTCTGAACCTCTCCAGCATTACTGACGCCATAGGGATAATGGATATTGCCTAGGATTTGATGGCTAAAGATGATAGCCAGGTAATCATTGTGGCGAACCTCGTCTAGTTGCTCACACAGCCATTGAAGTTGCTGGGGTGGAATATAGCCCTCCGCATAGCCTCTGCAAAATGGTTTCTTGTCGGTTCCATCGGGCTCGTATTGAGAATCAAGGACAATGAACCGCAATTTTTGTTCGGGATAATCGAACTGAAAATAATTTTCCGGAATGAATTGGTTGTCTTCGGGATAATGCCATATGGATCGGATACCATCTTTATCAAT
>JYMV01025959.1_pt1 | contig 29349 bp, 33 predicted proteins | sample 338911 | NCBI WGS metagenome assembly JYMV01 (sample SAMN03354496, study PRJNA234377) | hydrothermal vent metagenome | biome: Deep sea; feature: Hydrothermal plumes at the Eastern Lau Spreading Center, Western Pacific Ocean; material: Seawater | place: Tonga | collected 2009 | depth 2000 m m
CTGTATAGTATTCAAGTCCCCTTACAACTGTAGGATTAAAATTTAATTGAGATTCATATCCACCATACTTAACTCCTTCTAAAATTTTTTGAAGTTCATCAATACCTTCAACAGCAAGTTCATTAGTTAGGATATTTTTAACCTCTGAAATATTTTTCAAATTTAAAAAATTTATAATCTCTGATGTTTGGCTATCTGAAAGATTAGCCCCTTTAGTAAAATCACCTGACTGGTCTTTTCTTCCTTTTTTTAAGAGCTGTTCAACTCCGTTTACACCAATGCGGTCTAATTTATCAATCGCTCTAATTACTATTAATTTTTGTTCATCATCATTAATTTTCAATTGATTAATTAAACCTTGAATAAGTTTTCTATTGCTCAAGTTGATTTTAAAATCTTTTTTTTCCAAACCACATTTAATTAAAGTATCTGAAATTAAACTGCACATTTCAGCATCTGCTAAGTTATTTTTTGATCCTACTATATCTGCATCAATTTGAGTAAATTCTCTAAAACGCCCAGGCCCAGGCTTTTCATTTCTCCAAACTGTACCTACCTGATATCTTTTAAAAGGATTGCTAATTTCATTAGAATTTTTTGACACATATCTTGCTAGAGGAGCTGTTAGATCATATCTCAACGACATCCAGTTATTATTTTCTTCTTGAAATCCAAATACTCCAGACATAGGTCTACCTTCATCTGGAAGAAATTTTCCAATATTTTCTGATATCTCAAAACTTGGTGTTTCTAATTGTGAAAAACCAAATCTCTCAAAATTCTGTTTTATAATACCTATTAATTTATCCTTAATACTTAATTCTTTTCCTGATCTATCAGTAAAGCCTAAAGGTAAATTAGGTTGTAATTTTTTTTCTTTTGCCATTTTTTGGTACACCGGGGCAGGCTCGAACTGCCGACATCTAGTTCCACAAACTAGCGCTCTAACCAACTGAGCTACCGGTGCATCCTATTGTTGTTTTATATTAATTGATTAATTTTATAAATGATTAATAGCTAGCTTTTAGCCAGCATGAAAATGGTGTCTATGTATTGATCTCAGAGATATTATTTTTTTTATCATTGCGAGACTTTTAACAAATTAAAAATCTTATGCAACATGTAATTGTATAGGAATATAGATACTAATAAGATTAGTAGATATTCCCTATACAATTATGATTGAATTAGAATTAAGAGGTTTTTTGCAGTTTTACTGCGGAAGGACCTTTTTCTCCGTCTTCAACTTCAAATGTAAGTTCGTCGCCTTCGTTTAAGTATCTTAAACCTGCTTCTCTTACAGCTGAAGCATGTACGAATACATCTTTTTCTTTATCTTCACGTTCAATGAAACCGTAACCTTTTTTTCCATTAAACCATTTTACTTTTCCTTTTAGACTCATTTTACTCTCTCTTTTGTTATTTAACTTTAGCTAAACTTTAGCTTGAAACTAATTAGTAGATTTTAATATTTATTGCAAGTTAAATGAAAGAAAATATTAGCCTATTTAATGGTGGGTCCCCGCAGAATCGAACTGCGACCTAAGGTTTTTCAGACCTTTGTGCCGACCACATACACCAGAGACCCATTATTTAAAATCTAAAAATTATTCTTCCTTTTGTTAAATCGTAAGGAGTAACTTCTACAGTAACATTATCTCCAAATTATTTAAGAGTGACTAGCCCCCAACCCAAAAGAGTCGGGGGCTAGTCCCCTTGTAAAACTCGAATTCTGTTTTTTCTCAGCTTGCCTGCTGTATGAGCTGTTACTATATGTCCATTTTCTAATTCAACACGGAACATTGCATTTGGAAGTAAATCAATTACTTTTCCTTTAAATTCAAGTGTATCTTGTTTTGCCAAACCTAATTACTCCTCATTCTAGATTTAATACTTTGTACATGTCCATTTAGACCTTCATTCTCCGCAAGAGTTATAGCTTTCTTGCCAATAACTTCAATGCCTTTTTTTGATAATGTTATGTGGCTAATTTTTTTATAAAATTCGCTAACACTTAAACCCGAAGAAAATTTAGCTGATCCATATGTTGGTAATACATGATTGGTACCAACGTTATAATCTGTCACTGCCATAGCTGAATATTTACCAATACAAATACTTCCTGCGTTATTTATTTTTTCTAATATTTTTTTATTATTTTTATTGATTAATTCTAAATGCTCTGGTGCAATTTCATTTATTACATTTGCTATTTGTTGATCGCTATAAACCTTAATTATTAATCCATTTTTTTTTAAACTTTTTTCAGCAATTTTTTTCCTTGGTAAGCTTTTTAAAATTTTAGAAATTAGTTTTTTTACTGAAATAATTAAATTCTTATCTTTTGTAATTAATATACACTGTGAATTTATATCATGTTCTGCTTGACCAACTAATGAAGTTGCTACGGCGTTTGCATTTGTATATTTATCTGCAACTACACAAATTTCACTTGGACCTGCCACCATACTTTCAATACCCACATCACCAAAAACTTCCCGTTTTGCTTTAGCTACATATATATTTCCAGGTCCCACTATTTTATCTACTTTTTGCACATAGGCTAAACTTGAAATTGCTTGCACGCCACCCATGTTAAAAATTTCTTTGATACCAGTTTTTTTTGCAACATATAAAACTGCAGGATTTAAAGATCCATTTAGTTTTGGATTGGCCAAAACAATTCTTTTAACTTTGGCAATTTTTGCAGGAATAGCATTCATTAACAATGTTGAGGGAAGATTTGCAGGCACATATATTCCAACTGATTGGATGGGCACATGTTTATACTCTAACTTATTGTTTAAATTATCTTTGAATGATAAATTTTGTACTTTTTGTTTTGAGTGAAATTTGTAAATTCTATTGTACGCAAAATCTATGGCTTTTTTAACTTTAATATCTAAAGATTTAATTGCTTTATTTATTTTTTCTTTAGATGGTTGAAGTTGATTATTTTGACTAAACTTTTTTTCGTATTTTAAGACAGCTTTATTTTTATTTCTTTTAACATCTCTTATAATTTTATTAACAATTGAAGTATTAACTGATTTACTTGATCTTCTTTTGTTTAAATAAGTTTCAAGCTTATAGATAGAATTTTTACCAGTATAATTAAATGTTTTTATCATCTATTTTTTTTGGTCCTCTAAGGTAACTTCGATTATTTCTGCACTGAGTGTTATAAATGCATTATTAGAAAATAATAGGATTATTTCATAATTTTGGTTTTTTTTAACTAAGTCTATCGCAAGCAATTCAAGAATTATTTCTTGGTTACTTTGGTCTATATTTTTAGATTTTGAAGATTCTATAAACTCAAATTTAATTATACTATTGATTTTCTCGCTTTTATTTTCGATTTCTTTATTTAATCTTTCAATAGAGATAAGAAATAATTTGTTTTTAGGCAAATATTTTATGTCACTTAATTTTAGCTTCGCTTCAGAACAACAAGCTGAGATCATTTTTAAATCTAAAGGTGATTGAGCTATGATTTTTTTTAAATATTTTTTATCCATTAAGGAACTCTTTTAATATTTACGCCGATTTTCCTTAATTTATTTTCCAATTTTTCATATCCTCTTAATCCATGAAACACACGATTGATAGTTGACTACCTATCGCCCCGAGAATAATAGAAAATGTAGTACGAAGATCAGAGGAAATACATTCTGCTCCATATAACTTTTCTTTTCCAATAATGGTTGCCTTATTTGATTTAATGCTAATCGAAGCTCCTAGTCTTACTAATTCAGGGGCAGACATATATCTATTTGTAAATATTTGCTCTTTTATTATACTTTTACCTTTTACTTTTGTTAATACGGCTAACAAAATTGGCATGTTGTCTGTAGCAAAACCTGGATAGGGTGATGTTTTAACTTTTACAGGTTTTAATCTTTTATTTGCGTTCAGTTCGATAGATGAATTTTTTATTTTTATTTCACACCCCATCTTTTTTAAAACCTGTAACTCTGAAGTTAAATATTTTGGATTAATTTTATTTACCTTAATTTTTCCTCTTGTCATCACTGCAGTTGACAAATATGAGAAAGCTTCAATTCTATCTCCAATAATTTCATGAGAAATGCCCTTGAGTTTATTTACGCCATTAATTTTAATTGTTCTTTTTCCTATAAAATGTATTTTGGATCCAGATTTATTTAAAAAATTTATCAAATCTAAAACCTCTGGCTCAATGGATATGTTTTTAAGGGTCGTGGGTTTACCTTTGGTAAAAACAGATGCCATAATTAAATTTGATGTACCAGTAACACTCACTTTGGGAAATTTGAATTCATTTCCCTTAAGACCTTTTTTGGCTGAAATATTTATGTATCCTTTATTTATATTAAAGTTAGCTCCCAGTTTTTTAAAACCGTTTAAATGAAAATTTATTGGTCTGGGACCCAAGGCACATCCACCACTCATTGCTGAGCGGCATGATTTATATCGAGCTAACAAGGGACCCATCGCTAAAACACCTGCTCGCATCGTCGAAATTAACCTATATGGTATAATTAATTTATGTTTTTTTTTGTTTGTTATCTTAATTATTTTGTTCTTTTCAGAAATTTGAACTTTTGATCCTAATGCTTCTAAAAGATTACACATAGTTATGACATCTTTAACAAATGGAACATTTTTAATTGTGACAGTATCTTCAAATAAAATTGATGATGCCATTAAGGGTAAACAAGAGTTTTTTGCACCACTAATATCAACTGAGCCCCTGACACCTTTATTGGAGCCTTTAATAATATATTTCTGCATACAATTTTACTTTGACTTTGCGAGCGTTATTCCAACTTGTCCTTGATACTTTCGTTGACCTTCTGCATATGATATTTTGGGTTCCTCCCCCAAAAAAAATAACACTTGGGCTGCCCCACTGTTTGCATAAAGTTTTATTGGCAAATTCGAATGATTTGCGAATTCCATCACTAAGTTGCCAGTCCAGCCGCCTTCAAGGACAGTCGAAGGCGTCCCGAGACCCGAACGGCAATATGAGGATTTACCTGTAACCAACCCTGTTACACGTCTTGGCATTTTAAAATATTCCATACTTGCGGCTAAAGCAAAAGAGTTTGGCGGAACTAGAATAAATGGTTCACCTTTGACTGTTATAAAACTATCTTCAGTAAAATTTAATGGGTCGATAATCGCAGATTTTGCATTACTAAAAATTTTGAATTCATCTCCGCACCGGATATCGTACCCAAAGGTTCCAAGTCCATGGCTTATACCTTTGTGGACTAGTTTATCTACAAAAGGATTGATCATATCTTCCTCTTCAACTAATTTTCTAATTTGTTTATCGTTTAAAATCATCTTATTTTTTTTTATTATTATTTAATTTTTTTTGGAAAATTTTTCTTTTTTTTAAATTTTTTTTCAAAGCTTCTTCTAGCTTGATTTGCTTTGGCTTTTTGTCCATTATTTTTTGTCTGGTTGGGTCAAATCTTCCAAAGTGATAGTGTGGTCAATGGGGATTGTCTTATCTTCTTCTTTTTTAATGCTCTTGCCTTCCGTTTTAGCTTGTTTTTTTGTTCTTTTGTCAGCAAGCTTTTTTTCTCGTTTAGCCTTTTTTGCCATTGCCTTCGCCCCGCGAGTTGATTTAAAATTGTAATGGATTCCACAATAAGAAATCGGACCAAAATAATTATAATAATCTTCTTCTATAACATTATTATTATTATCAAGGATCATTTTAGTAAAAATTTTCATAGCATCAAAAAGAGTTAGCAATGTTATAAACTAAAATTGTAATATGGCAATATTTTGAGTAATTTATATTAATACTCTAGTATCAGTTTAGTTGCCGCTGTAGTTCTAGTGATAAAACAGGCGATTGGTAATCGTCAGTCAGGAGTTTGATTCTCCTCGGCGGCACCATTTACCCTTTAATCTTTTTTTTTAAAACTAAAATAAATAAATTTATTAAAGTTCTAAAAATTTCTATTTTTGGAATTTTTGACTGTCCTTTAGATCTGTCGCGAAAAATAATTGGAATTTCTTTTATTTCAAAACCTTTTTTAGCTATTTCGTACAATGTGCCCATAAAAAAACTATAACCCTTATTTTGAACTAAATTTAAATTAAAGTTATGAAGCTTGTTTAAATTAAATCCTCTATATGAGGTTGTAAATTCATTACAATTTATATTTAAAAAAAATTTAATTAATTTATTCCCATATTCACTAAATATTAATCTTCTTCCTCTCATTAAACATTTTCCTCCTTCGATATATCTTGAGCCAATTACAAATGGAAATTTTTCTAAGTAATAAATAAAATTTTTAATTTCTTTTGGATCATGAGAAAAATCTGCGTCCATAGTGATTAAATAGTCATAATTATTTTCAACCGCATAATCATAAGCTTTTTTATGAGCAATATCTAAGCCCAATTTTGAATGTCTTTTAATTAAAAAAATATTTTTAAATTGTTTTTGTATTTCTTGGATTGTTTCATAAGTTTTATCAGGTGAATTATCGTCAATTATTAGAATATCTGCATCAGAACAGTTTTGAGTTATAGAATATATTAATTCTCCGATATTATCTTTTTCATTATATGTTGCTGTAAATACAAGTATTTTATTTTGATTTGACATTATATATATAAATATACCAATGAAAAAAAATATTAATAGTTATCTTGCATTTTATTTGTTTGTTCTTTTTTTATTTGGTTTATTTTTCTTATTTATTAAACATGAAATTGGAAATGACTCAACTATTTCAGAGTGGATAATAAATTATTCTGGAGGCTTTACAAAAAGAGGAATAATTGGACAAATATGTATTTATTTTGCAAATCTATTTTCTACAAATTTAAGAGATATCATATTCGGATTTCAAACTATTATTTTATGTTTATATTTCCTTTTGATATATTTTTTTTTAAAAAATATCAAAGTTGATAGAATTTTATTTTTATCAATTTTTACTCCCATTTTCATACTTTATCCAATAGCTGAAATAGAAGTTTTGGCGAGAAAAGAGGTTTTTATATTTATAATTTTATTAATTTATTTATTTATACCAATAAACAAAATAGGTTTGCAAAATATATATAAAATTATAATGCTTCCATTAAGTGTATTAATTTGGGAGCCTGTAGTATTTTTTTTATTATTCTGGATAAGCTTAGATATAATTAATAATAAGTATCAAAAAATAAATTTAGAAAATCTAACTAAACTACTACCATATTTGCCGGCAGTTTCTGTTGCTTTTTATATTATTTTTAATCCAATGACATTAGGACAACATGATCAAATGGTAGAATTTTTAGCAAATAATTTTAATGAAAAATGCTACATGTCTTGCGATCTCTTAAAGTCAAAATCTACAATTTTTCAACAATTTCAAGTTAATTTTAGTAAATATTCCTTTGAAGTTTTTTTAAGATATTTTTTAATTATAATTATAGGTTTTGGTCCTTTATTTATTTTATTATTTTATTCTAAATTAAAAGATAAAAATTTAATTTTTTTTAAAAATTTTAATAACTTACTAATTCCTTTTTTATTTATTTTATCTCCAGTTTTAGTTTTGTTTGCAATGGGTTATGATTGGGGAAGATGGGTAAATATCGGTTATGTATTTTCAATAATTAGCTACGTTTACTTGTATAAAAAAAGAAAAATATTTATTTCAGAAAATAAAATACAAAATAATAAATTAAATAAAGTAAGCAAAAAAATATTTGTTTTGTTTTTTGTTATTTATTGTTTTGGGTGGAATCCAAAAACAGTAATTACTGGCGATGTAGCTTCTTTTCCAGGCTATAGAATTCCATATAAAGTTTTTAAATTATTGAATCAACAATAGCTAAATTTTATTTTGATAATTTTTTTTTCTAACAATTAAAGCAATAATTAATATTATAAAAAATCCTAAAATTGGATAGTAAACATGTTTTGATGTTAAAATATCAAAAAAAGAAGGAGCGATTTCATTTTCATTAATTATTTTTTCAATTCCACTTCCTAAAGTAGTGCCTACAAAAAGTGTTGGCAATATTCCAAAAAAAGTACCAAAAAAATAATTTTTTAATTTTACATTAAATAAAACAGGTAGAATATTAGCTATAGAAAAAGGTATGCCACCAACAAATCTATAAATTAAAAAAAAAATAAATTCATTTTTTTTAAATTTTTCAGAAAGTGAATAAAATTTTTTTGAAAATGTTTCTATTATCAAATCTTTCAAAAAATAACTGGCAAATAAATATAATATGGTCGCTCCAATAGTTAGAGAAAATGTTACAATTAAAGTTCCAAACCATTTGCCAAAAATAAAACCGCCTAATAAAAAGATAGGACTCCCAAATCCTAATAGAAGAACCCAAATAATCGTAAAAAAAATGAATAAAAAAATTGTAAGAAAAAAATCATTTTGTTTAACTTTGAAAATATAATCTCGATTATTTTTTATAAAATCATAGGTAGCTAAATCATTTAATGAAAATTTACTAAAAAAAAACCACAAAAATATAAAAACTATCAATAGATATAATGTTCCCAAGTAAATTTTAATTTTTTTTGCTTTTTCCATATATTTTAACTAACTAAAATTAACTGTACTTTATTACACTTATTTCTTATAACTACCGAAATTTTAACAACAATTTAACTAACTTATTTATGAAAAGAACTTATCAACCAAAAAAAATAGTAAGGAAAAGAAAACATGGCTTTAGATCAAAAATGAGAACTAAAGGAGGAAGAAAATTATTAGCTAGAAGAAGATTAAAGGGAAGAAAAAGACTTACTGTTTAATGAAGACTAAAATTTCAAGTCTATCAAAAAATGAAGATTTCAAGTCTCTTTTAACTGGGAAGAAAATTACAAATAAATATTTAACAATTTTCTTTAAAAAACTATCTGGTAAAAACAATAAAAAATTAAACATAAGTTTTGTTACACAAAAAAAAATTGGAAATGCAGTTAAAAGAAACAAAATTAAAAGAAGACTAAAAAATATAATGAATGATGCTATAAAAAAAATTTCACTTAACTTTAATTATTCATACCTTGTTATTGCAAAGGACACCGTTCTAAATAATAAATATTCAAATATAAAAAAAACTTTATTTTCGGACTTTGAAAGGATTGAATAGTGAAAATTATTTCATATGCTTTAATTGGTATAATTAAAACTTATAAATTTTTTATTAGCCCTTTTTTAAGTCCATCTTGTCGTTATCTTCCAACTTGCTCTGAATACTTCATTGATTGTTTAAAAATTTACGGACCATTTAAAGGTTTTTATTTTGGAACAAAAAGAATCTTGTCTTGTCACCCAATTAAAATTCTTGGGGGCGGGGAAGGTTTTGATCCTGTATTTAAGAAAGCAAAGGTGAAAAAATAATGGACAATAAAAATATATTATTTGCAATAAGTTTATCAGCAGCCGTAATTATTCTTTGGACGTTAGTATTTATACCACCGCCAGAAGAAATAAAACAAAACAAAATTAATCAAGAACAAGTTAAACAAGAACAAGCCCAAAAAAGTTCTGATACTCCTAGTTTAGATCAAAATGAAAATTTTACTAAATTAACACGAAAAGAAGCTTTAACAGAAAATGAAAGAGTTCCATTTGAAAATAATAGTGTAGTTGGATCTATCAGCCTTAAAGGTGCAGCAATAGATGATTTAACTTTTAAAGAATATAATGTTGAACTAAACGGCAATGAAAAAGTTATTCTACTAAATCCAAGAAATGTGGAAGATGGATACTTCATTGAAAGTGGTTTTGTAACTACAAACAAAAATATAGATATTCCTAACTCAAATACTGTTTGGGAAGTTGAAGGAAATAAAAAATTAACTAACAATAGTCCTATAAAATTAACCTGGACCAACTCTCAAGGAATTACATTTGAGAAACATATAAGTTTAGATGACCAATTTTTATTTACGGTAAAACAAAAGATAATCAATTCATCAGATAAAACTTATAATTTCTATTCTTATGGGCAAATCATCAGGAACCGAATCCCCTCTTCTATATCCGGTTTTTATATTTTACATGAGGGCTTTTTATCTGTACTTGATGATCAGTTAATCGAAGAAGATTATGATGATATTCAAGAAAAGAAATTTACTCAAACTGCTCAGGAAGGATTTTTAGGAATTTCTGACAAATTCTGGATTGCATCAGTTATTCCACCTAGAAGTAAAGAGTTTAAAATAACTTTTGATTATAAAAACAAATTTAGAGCTAATTATATATCAACGAAAGGTATAGAGGTTGGTGCAAATGGCTCTATTGAAGAGGAAATTCAAATTATAATTGCCGCTAAAAGAGTAAATGCTATTGATTATTATGCTGAAAGCTTAAACATTAATAAATTTGATTTAGTTATAGATTTCGGAATCTTATATTTTTTAACTAAACCTTTGTGGTTTGCAATAGATTATTTTTTTAAACTGTGCGGAAATTATGGAGTAGCTATTATTTTAATAACAGTCTGTATTAGATTGTTATTCTTTCCTCTCGCCTCATATTCCTTCCGCTCAATGGGGAAGATGAAGCTTCTTCAACCGGAAATGATAAGATTAAAAGAGCTTCATAAGGATGATAAAATGAAGTTGCAACAAGAGATGATGGCGCTTTACAAAAAAGAAAAGGTAAATCCTATGAGTGGCTGCCTACCGATACTCGTGCAGATCCCAGTATTCTTTGCTTTGTATAAAGTGTTGTTTGTAACGATCGAAATGCGTCACCAACCTTTCTTTGGTTGGATTAAAGATTTATCTGACAAGGATCCCACTACTGTTTTTAATCTTTTTGGTTTAATTCCCTGGGATCCACCATCATTTTTAATTATCGGGGCGTGGCCGATCGCTATGGGTCTCAGTATGTATATTCAGCAGAAGCTTAACCCAGCGCCACCAGACCCGATACAAGCCAAGATCTTTAAGTTCTTTCCTCTCTTCTTAACCGTAATACTCGCACCTTTTCCTTCAGGTTTGGTGATCTATTGGACTTTTAACAACCTGTTAACTCTAATTCAGCAGTATTACATACAAAGAACAATGACTATTAAAACAACGTAGATGTCATTCTTAAAAGAAGAAGAATTAAAAAATATCTTGCCAATTAATGGTCCATCAGTTGAAGAAGTAAAAAAATACATAGATAAATACAACGATGAATTAATTGTCATAAAATGTGGAGGTAGTGTTCTTATAGATCCAAATCTATTTGATATTTTTATCAAAGATGTAGCGGTCTTGAAAAAAATTGGATTAAGTCCAATTATTGTTCATGGAGGAGGAAAAAGAATTAACAGCAAACTAACTGAATTAAATATTCAAAGTAATTTTATCAAAGGTTTAAGAGTTACCGATGATAAGACTATAAATATTGTAGAAGATGTTTTAATAGAACTTAACAAAGAAATAGTAAACGCTTTAAAAGATCAATCTTGTGAAGCAAAAAGAATTACCTCAAAAGAATATAATATAATTACCGTTAAACCTGAAAATGATGAATTAGGTTTTGTTGGTATACCTACTCATATTAAAGCTGATGTTTTAAAAGAAATTGTTAAAGCTAATGAAGTACCTGTTATTGCACCATTAGGTTTGGATGAAAATAATCAAACTTTTAACATCAATGCAGATTATGCAGTAGCATTTGTGGCCAAAGAACTCAAAGCTAGAAGATTACTTTTAATGACTGGAGTTGAGGGTGTATTGGATAAAAATAAAAAACTAATTTCTGAAATTACACCTAGTATTGCAAAAAAAATGATGGATGAAGATATTATTAGTGGTGGAATGATACCTAAAATTAATACATGTATAGATGCTATAAGTAATGGAGTGAAAGGTGTGGTGATTATAGATGGTAGAAGACATCATAGTATACTTTTTGAATTATTATCTGATAAAGGTGCTGGTACTTTGATAAGAAAATGAAGGAATTTAAAAATATAAAAAATATTATCTTCGATTGTGATGGAGTGCTCTATAAAGACTTAGACGCTGTATTTGGTCAAGTTAGTAAAAGAATGGGTGAATACATTTCTAAAAAATTAAATGTAGATTTAAAAGAAGCAAAAGAACTCCAAAGAACTTATTTTCATCAATATAACACTAGCCTTAATGGATTAATGATACATCACAAAATCAATCCAAATGAATTTCTTAAATATGTGCATGATATAAATTTAGATTTTCTCGAAAAAGATACAGTTTTAAGAGAAGATCTCCTAAATCTTGATGCTAAAAAATTTGTATATACGAATGGTCCGCGTGATCATGTCAAAAATATAACTAAGCATTTAGGTATTGATGACCTGTTTGATGGAATATTTGATATTGTGGATGGACAATTTTTTCCTAAGCCACAAATAGAACCATTTAAAATTCTAATTAAAAAATTTGAAATCAGTCCTGAGGAAACAGTCTTTATTGAAGATATTGCAAAAAACTTATCTCCAGGAAAGGAACTTGGTTTAAAAACCGTTTGGTTAATTAATAATGAATATTGGGGCAAACAAGATTCTGATAAAAACTTTATTGATTTGAAAATAGAGAATCTATCTAGCTTTTTAAAGCAAATTAGATTATTACAAGCTGCATAAAGTCTATGAATGATCTTGAAAAAATTATCAAGTAAATCAAAATTCTGATGAAAAATTAATTAATACAATTAATCAAATAATTGAAGATTTAGATAAGGGAAAGGTTAGAGTTGCTGAAAAAATTAATGGAGAGTGGATTACTCACCAACATATTAAAAAAGCAATAATGCTTAGCTTTAGAATTCATGAAATGGAACTTTTGAAAGGACCCTACTCATCTTGGTTTGATAAAAGCAATTTAGTAAGAGGTAAAACAGCTGGATGGGGTAAAGATGAATTTTTGAAAGCAGGATTTAGAATGGTTCCGAACAGTCCTGTAAGAAAAGGATCTTTTGTTGGAAAAAATGTTGTTTTGATGCCATGCTTTGTAAACATTGGTGCTTATATAGATGAGGGTACAATGATGGATACTTATTCAAGAGCAGGTAGTTGTTCTCAAATTGGAAAAAATTGCCATATATCTGCTGGGTCTGGAGTTGGAGGAGTTTTAGAACCGGCTCAAGCTTTACCAACTATTATAGAAGATCATGTATTCTTAGGAGCTATGTCGGAGGTAGTAGAAGGAGTAATTGTAGGTGAAGGATCGGTATTAAGTATGGGTATGTATATTGGACAATCAACAAAAATTGTTAATAGAAAAACTGGAGAAATTGCTTACGGAAAAATACCTCCATATTCGGTGGTTGTTCCAGGTTCATTGCCTGATAAAAAAAATCCTAACGCTCCATCTTTAAATTGTGCAGTAATTATTAAACAAGTAGATGAAAAAACTAGATCAAAAACTTCAATAAACAATCTATTGAGGGAATAAAATAATGAATTATAATGAATTACAATTAGCTAAAGAGCTAATGAGATTTCCAAGCATCACACCCGTAGATGCTGGAACAATGAATTTTTTAGCAAGAAAATTAAGATCTCTAGGATTTAAATGTAAAATTTTAGAATTTAAATCAAAAAATTCAAAGCCTGTTAAAAATTTATATGCAAGATTAGGAAAATCTAGACCCAATTTTTGTTATGCGGGTCATACAGATGTTGTGCCGCCTGGCAATTTAAATGATTGGACTGTAAATCCATTCAAACCGGCAGTTAAAGGAAATCATTTAATTGGAAGAGGTGCCAATGACATGAAAGCTTCAGTTGCCTGTTTTGTTGCTGCAGTAAGCAAATTTAAAAGCAAAAAATTTAAAGGCTCGATAAGTTTATTAATTACGGGCGATGAAGAGGGTATAGCCATTAATGGAACTAAAAGAGTTGTTGAATATTTAAAAAGAAAAAAAGAAAAAATTGATTTTTGTTTAGTAGGTGAGCCTACCAATCAAAACAAGCTGGGAGAAATGATGAAGATTGGTAGAAGAGGAAGTATAACTGGATATCTAACAGTTCGTGGAGTTCAAGGTCATGTTGCCTATCCACATGATGCCAATAATCCTGCTCCAGTTATGACAAAAATATTAAATCAAATTGAAAATATAAAACTTGATAAAGGAACAAAAAACTTTCAACCATCAAATCTAGAAATAGTTAAAATAAATATTGAAAATACAGCTGATAACGTTATTCCAGCAGAAGCATCGGCTACTTTTAATATAAGATTTAACAATAAACATTCATCAAGTTCTTTAAAAAAGAAACTAAATAATATTTTTCGAAAAGCTTGTAAAAAAAAAAAGTGTTCTTTTCAAATTTCCTACATGGTATCGGGAGAAGCTTTTATAACAGTTCCCAATAATACAACCAAAATGATTCAAAATATCATTAAAAAGATAACTAAAATAAAACCAAAATTATCAACATCAGGTGGTACATCAGATGCAAGATTTATAAGAAAAATATCTCCATGTGTTGAATTTGGTTTAGTTGGAAAAACCATGCATAAAATTGATGAAGCTGTTTCTGTTTCAGATCTTAAAAGATTAACTAATATATATAAAACTATTTTAGAAAATTATTTTGAGTGAAAACAGGAATTATAACTACTGATACTTATTCAAATCATAATACAGGACTAGGACACCCTGAAAATGCTGATAGGGTTTCTGTGGTAATTGAAAATTTAAAAATAATTAAAAATAAAAATTTTGTTTGGAAAAAACCTAACAAATTCGATGCTAAATATTTAAAAATTACACATAATTCCAGCTATGTAAGTGAAGTAGAAAAATCTTTTCCAAAAAAAGGATTATTTTTTCTGGATGGAGACACAATTGTATCACCCGGTAGCAAGGAAGCTTCATCTGATGCTGTAGGCTCTATTATTACTGCAATTGAAGGAGTTCAGAATAAAGAATTTCAAAATGCTTTTTGTGCAGTTCGACCCCCAGGACATCATGCAGAAAAAAATAAAGCTATGGGTTTTTGTATTTATAACAATGTAGCAGTGGGTGCTAATTATTTATTAGAAAAATATAAATTAAATAAAATAGCTATTATTGATTTTGATGTTCATCACGGAAATGGAACACAGGACATTTTTTATGATAATGAAAAAGTTTTATACATATCCACTCATCAATATCCTTTTTATCCGGGAACAGGAGGAAATAACGAAAAAGGCAAATATAACAATGTTTTAAATATTCCATTACCAGCTGGAACGAACTCGGAAGAATATTTAAATGCTTATGAGCATGTATTAAATAAATTAAAAGAATTTAAACCAGAGTTTGTACTTTTTTCTGCAGGATTTGATGCTCATAAAAATGATCCGCTAGCTCAACTACATCTAAGATCTGAAGATTTTTATGAACTAACAAAAAGAACTCTTATTTCAGTAGAATCAAGCTGTAATGGAAATGTTGTTTCAATTTTGGAAGGCGGATATGATTTAAACGCATTAAAAGAAAGCACAGAAATGCATCTTAATGCACTTTTAGAACATAATAATTAATGATATGTTAAAAACATCATGAACATAGTAACGGATATATTTTTACCAATAGCCCTAGCATTTATTATGTTTGCTCTAGGTCTAGGGTTAACTGGGACAGATTTTTTAAGAGTTATAAAGCAACCAAAAGATTTTTTTGTTGGGGCAATCAGTCAAATTATTTTACTTCCGGTTATTGCATTTGTTTTAGTTAAAATTTGGCCAATTTCACCTGAGCTTGCAATTGGTGTTATGATTATTGCTGCGGCACCCGGAGGAGTAACTTCCAATATACTGACTTCTTTTGCAAGAGGAGATGTTGCTCTTTCAATTTCTCTTACTGCAATTATAAGTCTGTTAAGTGTTATAACAGTACCTTTTATTATTGTAACTTCCTTAGGATTATTGGGATCAGAAAATGTATCACAAAATATTTCATTAACTAGTATGGCTATCAGTATGTTTTTAATTGTAACAGTTCCTGTAATTATCGGAATGATATTTAGAAGATTTGCATCAAATACTGCAATAAATTTTGAACCAATTGCGAAAAAAATTTCAGTAGTATTGTTTATAATTGTCTTGCTTGGAGCCATTTTAGCAGAGAAAGATAATATTGTTTCTTATTTTGCTGATGCTGGACTTATAACATTTGTATTAAATGTTCTAATGATGGTCGTTGCTTTTTATGTTGCAAAATTATTTGGAACTGGAAATGCACAAAAAAAATGTATTGCTATAGAATGCGGATTGCAGAATGGTACTCTTGCAATTTTCGTTGGCACAACTTTATTTGGTGGTGGAGCATTTGTAATACCTGCAGCTACTTATAGTTTAATAATGTTTGTAACTTCTTTAATTTTTGTATTTTTTGTAAGAAATACTAATAATTAACTTTTAATAAATAAAGACCATGAGCAGGAGCGGGAGGGGCACAGAGTTTTCTGTTTTTTGATTTAAATACACTTTCAAATTTTTTTAAACTCCATTTTTTTTCACCTAAATATTTTAAACATCCAACCATAGATCTAACTTGATTTCTTAGAAAAGATTTAGATTTAAATTGAATTGTAATTTTTTCATTTAATCTTTTAACTTTAATTTTTTTTAATGTTCTAATTGGGCTTTTGGAATAACAATTAGAGGCTCTAAAAGTTGAAAAATCATAAGTTCCAGACAATTTTTTTGTACCTTTTTTAATCATTTCTAAATCTAATTTTTTCCTGATATGCCAAGCTCTATTTCTTTCAATGGATGGTGGAGCAAGTCTATTAATAATAACATATTCATAAATTCTCTCCTTTGCTGAATATCGTGCGTTAAAATTTGAATTTCTTTTTTTTAATGTTGTAATAGAAATTTGTTTTTTGTTTAAAAAAAAGTTCAAAGATTTTATAAATTTATCTGAATTAATTATTTTTTTTTCGCATTCAAAATGAGCTGATTGTCCCCAAGCATGAACCCCAGCATCAGTTCTTCCTGAGCCAACTATAGATACTTCCTTTTTTACAATCTTTGAAATAACCGATTGAACAAATTTTTGAACTGAGTTTCCCTTTTTTTGAATTTGCCAACCAATAAAATTTGTTCCAACATATTCAATACAAATTTGATACCTATGCATAATTTAGGTCTGAACCCTTTTTTATTTGAGTACCAAGCATAAATTCGTTTATTTTTTGAATTTTTTTCCCCTCACGTTGTATTTCCAAAACTTTTATTGAATTTTTACCACAACCAATTTCAAAATTTTCACTTAAAATTTTACCTGGATTCCCATTGGCATCAGATAGTTCAGCCTTTAAAATTTTATATCTTTCATTATTATATAAAAACCAAGCACCTGGAGTTGGATATAATCCATTTATTTTTCCTATTATTTTTTTAGCACTTTCATTCCAAGAAATTTTACCTTCAGATTTTTCAATTTTTTTTGCATAGGTAGCTTTATCATGCAGTTGTTCTTTAAATTCAGCTTTATTTTCAAATATATTATCAATATTATCTAATATTTTTTCTGCGGCTAATTTGGATAATCTATTTGCAAGTTCCTCGTTGTTTTCATTATCTAATATCTTTATAGGATATTTGTTGCAAACAGGTCCCGAGTCCAAATTTTCATTCATTTTCATAATTGAAATACCTGTTTCTAATTCGCCTGCCATTATTGATCTCTGAATAGGGGCAGCTCCGCGCCACTTTGGGAGCAAAGATGCATGTATATTTATAAATCCATACTTACTAAGTTCCAAAATTTCCTTAGGTATAATTTGTCCATAAGCAACTACAATTCCTAAATCAATATTTAATTTTTTTAAAAAGTTTTTTTCTTCTTGATTATTCTTAAGTGTATGAGGAGTTCTAAATTCTAAATTAATTGTTTCCGATAAAAATTGTACAGGTGATTTTTGTATTTTATGACCTCGATTAGATTTTTGTGGAGGTTGTGTATAAACTAAAGAAACTGGATAACCATTTTGGTATAATGATTTTAGTATGGATACAGCAAAATTGGGAGTACCCATAAATACAATTTTTTTGCTCATTAAAATTAAACAACAATTCTTTCTGATTTTCCTTTTTGTTTAGATAGTTTTTTTATAATCATTGTTTTTTTTAATTTAGATAAATAATCAATAAATAAAATACCTTCTAAATGATCAATTTCATGTTGAATACATGTAGCTAATAGCCCCTCTGCTTTAAGCAATTGAGGTTGGCCAAAATAATCTAAATATTTTACATGACATTCTTTTGGACGATTTATTTCTGCAAATTGATTAGGAACTGACAAACAGCCTTCTTCATAAATAATGTCTTCGTCTGCTTTCCAAACAATTTCAGGATTAATAAAATGTAAAGGATTTTTATTTTCTTTTTCTCTACTTATATCCATTATAATAATTCTTTTTGGTATACCTATTTGTATTGCTGCAAGTCCAATTCCAGGTGCTGCATACATCGTTTCAAGCATATCATCCATCAATTTTTGCTCCTCCTCTCCAACATGATCTACTGGATTTGATATCTGTCTTAAAATCTTATTTGGTTCCGTAAGAATAGTTTTAATAGCCATTATTTAATTTTATTACAATTTTTAAACTTTTAAAGGAAGAACTTTTAAAAGAATATTGTTTCTAATCGAATCAATATTCAACCGATTCAAAGCATCAACCATAAAATATATAGTATCTGAACCAAGATTTATAAACTCATCTTCTCCAAGAATTTCCACAAATCTGAGTAAAACTAAGCCAATCTCATTATTATTGATCAATAATTGTAAATCTGTTGGGATATCTGACTGATTAAATTGAAATAATTTTAGATATTTTTTAGAAATTTTAACTCCATCGGACTGTAAAGACTCTAAAAGCATTAAATCTTTTGTTGAAACAAAGTAGTTTTTATTTTTTTTAATACTTTTTATTAAATCATTCGTATCTTTTTCAACTTTTTTAATATTATAACTTTCTTTAAAATAATTTAATAATTTTGATTGATAAATTATTTTATTATTTATTTTAATTTTGGATTTTTTTGGATTTTGATTAATTAAATTTTTTGTATAAAAAGTAGAATAATTTGAAGGTATATCTTCGACATTTATCTTGCCTAACATTTTCGATAGCTCTTTTTTAAAAGCATTTTCAATATTTTCGCTGACAAATGAATCTTTTAATTTAGAAGATAAATCTAATATCTGTTCTGGATCTTTTGTTAATAATAATCTTTGATAAAGAAGTGCTCTTCCTTGAACTGTTGGTAAAAGTTTATAAGTATCTTTGACACTTAAAAGTTGATTAATGGTAAATTGAAATCTTTTATATAAATCTAATAATTCCTTTTCACTATAGTTTCCTTCATGAGTTGCTTGTTCAATAAGTGATAGTTTCTCTATATCTTCCAAATCTATTTCGTCAATATTCTCTAATAAATTCGAAGATGAAAGATATCTCCAAATAATTTTTGATGTATTTTTGCTGGGTATATATTGAAACTGAGGATTGGTTCTGTGAGATAAATGAAAATCTAAAATATTTTTTTCAGATATTTGTTTCTCATCATCTGAAGTGTAACCCATTATAAAATTGTATTTTTTTTCAAAAAATTCATCATTAAAATCTAATTCTTTCATTAGATCAAATTGAAGTTGGGCTTCTTCCGTTCTGTTTTCATTAATTAGACAATAAATTTTAAATTTTGTTAGATAATCATCATTTAGCAAATTAATTTCATTGAATATACTACAAGCATTTTCTAAATCGGAATTTGAAAGATATTCTTCAACATAATATCTTAATAACTTTGAGTTATTCGAATTATTTTGATTTTTTAACAAATACAATTTAATCAGTTCTAAATTGCCATTTTGAATCAAATAATCTGTTTTATAATTTAAAAATTTATCTTCACTAATATTCTTTTTTGGAAAGTAAGAATTGGTGAGTAAGGCAATATCTAAAATTTCTTTTGCATCATTCGACAATTTAATTTTATTTATTCTCTTAAATATTGATACAATCTCATTGCCATCCGAATTAAACCACATGTCTATTGTTAATCCGTTTTCAGCAGGATCGTAAAGACCGGCTAAATTTATATTGTTAGAATTAAGTTTGTTTCCTTTTACAATTTCAAATTCATTACTTTGATTAGTTTGTATTTGAATTGTTGAATTAACAGAAATATCATTATCTTGTAAAATAATTTCCGATTTATTCTCTTCAAGTTTTTTTTCTAAATTCCAAATATCAACTGGTTCATCTTCGGCTGCTACAAAACTATTTAATAAAATAAATAGGATGATAAAAATTGATAAATAATTTTTATTTAACAATTTTGAAATTTTCATTAGGGATTACTTTTTCAATTTTTTTAGTTGGTGATGGAAAATCAATTCTATCAATAAAAACAACAGCTATTAGCAATATTAAACAAATCAAAATAATTTTGATTAATAATTTAATTATAGCGCTTGTGCTACCAACTCTTGTTTTTTTTTCAAATTGCATATACCGTTAAATAATTTCAAATTAAGACATATTTGTGTTTTTTCAATAAAGAACATATGAAATCAGATAAAAATCTTGTTTTGCTAGGCATGATGGGTTCTGGAAAATCAATAATCGGATACCTATTGTCCAAAAATTTAAATATAGAATTTATGGATGTAGATGAAATTATTGAGAAAGAAGAAGGATGCAAAATATCAGAAATTTTTGAAAAAAGGGGGGAAATTAAATTTAGAAAAATAGAGGAAAAAGTTACTCTTAAATTACTTGAATCAAACAAAAAAATTATTTCTTTAGGAGGCGGTGGATTTATCAATGATAATATAAGAAATGAAGTTTTATTAAATCATATTTCTTTTTGGTTGAATTGGGATAATACAACTTTAATTAATCGTATAAAAAGGAGTAAAAAACGACCTATCGCATTTAATTCAACCGAAAATGAAATAAAAAAATTAATTTCTGAGCGATCAAAAATATATTCAATAGCAAATTATAAAATAAACTGTGAAAAATTTTCTAAAAATGAGATAGTAAAAAAAATTTTGGATATTTATGAAAAAAATTAAATTGGTGGTTAAAACAATTTCTAAGAACTATCCAATTATTATTGGATCTAATATTATAAAAAATATATCAAGTATTATTCAATCAAATAATATTAAATTTAATAAATGTTTAATTGTTGCTGATAAAAAAGTACCAAAAAAAAATTTATCAATATTAAAAAACAAAATTTCATGTAAAACAAAATCCATTCACTTATTTAATCCTAGTGAAAAAAATAAAAACCAAGAAAGTGTAAATAAAATTTTAGATAAACTTTTAGTAAATAATTTTAATAGAGGTGACTGCATTATTTCTTTTGGAGGAGGAATAACAGGAGATATCACAGGTTTTGCAGCAAGTATATTCAAAAGAGGTATAAAATTTATTAACATCCCTACAACCTTGCTTGCGCAAGTAGATTCTTCAATTGGAGGGAAAACTGGAATTAACAATAAGTATGGAAAAAATTTAGTTGGTTCATTTTTTCAACCTGATCTGGTTGTTTCTGACATAAATTTATTAAAAACCTTACCTAAAAGAGAAATTGTATGTGGGTATGGTGAAATTTTTAAACATTCGCTAATTGCTAATAAAAAAATATTTAATTACCTAGATAAAAATAAATTTAAAGTTTTAAATTTACAAAGCCCCTATATAGAGAAAGCAATAGCTGACTGCTGTAAGATTAAAAAAACGATAGTGCAACAAGATGAGAAAGAAAAAAACCTAAGAAAAGTTTTAAATTTAGGTCATACTTTTGCCCATGCATATGAAGCTGCACTAGGATATTCAAAAAAACTAAATCATGGTGAAGCAGTGATTTTAGGAATAAAAAGCGCTGCTAAATTTAGTATGGAAAATAAATTCTTAACAAAAAAAAAATACAATAAAATTCAATCACATATTAATCACTTAAATTTACCCAATAATTTAAATAAATTTTTTAGTAAAAAAAATATTAATTTAATTTTAAATTTTATGAAATCAGATAAGAAAAATAACTCAGCAGATATTAATCTGATATTATTAAAAGATATAGGCAAACCTATAATAAATATAAATTTTAAAATTGAAAAAATTCGAAAATTTTTCAAAAATGAATTACTCAATTAAAATTTGTATTGAATGTATATATTTTTTTAACTCTTCGTCTAAAATTTTATAAATAATCTTCGAAGATTCAATTTTATTCAATTTTTTTAAATGCAATGAATTGATTATTAGTTTAATATGAAATTTTCCATGTTGATGGTTCTGATGACTTTCATGCAAAAAAGTTTTGTCTACAATCTCAATTTTTTCGCAAGATATATTTTGATTAATTTTTTTTTTTACAATTTTTATTAATTGATTAATATCCATAGTTTATAATAGTATATATCATGAAAAACATTTGTGACTGGAATAATTGTTCAGAAATTGGAGAGTACAAAGCTCCAGTTGAAAAAGATAATAGTAAAAATTTTAGACTACTTTGCTTATCACACATAAAAGAATTTAACAAAAATTGGAATTATTTTTCTGGAATGAGTGAGGAACAAATTTGTGAGTTTATAAAGTCTGATATGACTTGGCATAAGCCTACCCAAAGTTTTAGTTCTTCAGATAATTTTTTTAAAATCCTATGGAATAATGCTTTAAAAGATGAAATAGATAAATCTAAGTTTAATAGTCAATTTAGCCATATGAAACAATTTAGATTCAGTCATAATGATGTTAGAGCTTTTACTATTCTTGGCTTATCTGTTGGATTAAAATGGAAGAAGATCCAAGAAAAATTTAAAAAACTTGTCAAAAAATTTCACCCTGATATGAATTTGGGAAATAAAAAATATGAAGATAAGCTTAAAGTGATAACTTTGGCTTATACTCAACTAAAAAATACTTATAGGATAATAAATTGACACCAAATTTAAATATAAAACCAGATATTAGGATATCAGTTAAGCAGAGTTTCGGTATTGATAGTGATATGCAAGTAAATGCTTTTTCAAAAAAAAATGAATTTGTTCCAGAAATAGATAAAGATTATAAATTTGACAGAGATACCACACTGGCAATTCTTAGTGGCTTTAATTATAACAAAAAAGTGATTGTACATGGGTACCATGGTACAGGAAAAAGTACTCATATAACGCAAGTGGCTGCACGTTTGAATTGGCCTTGTTTAAGAATAAACCTCGACTCCCATATTAGTAGAATTGACCTAATTGGAAAAGATGCAATCGTAATTAAAAATGGTAAACAAGTCACAGAATTTAAAGAAGGAATTTTACCTTGGGCATTTCAAAACCCAGTGGCACTAGTTTTTGATGAGTATGACGCGGGTCGCCCTGATGTCATGTTTGTATTACAAAGAATTTTGGAAAGTGACGGATATTTTACTCTTTTAGATAAAAATAAGGTAGTAAAACAAAATGAATATTTTAGATTGTTTGCAACAGCAAATACAATTGGATTAGGAGATACTACAGGTCTCTACACTGGTACACAGCAAATTAATCAAGCACAGATGGATAGATGGAATATTGTTATAACTTTAAACTATTTAAGCTTAGAAAAAGAAATGGAAATAATACTTGCAAAAAATAAAAATTTGAACAGCACAAAGGGCAAAGAAAAAGTAGCAAACATGATTAAAGTTGCATCTTTAACTAGAAAAGGTTTTATGGCAGGAGATATTTCAACAGTAATGAGTCCTAGAACAGTATTATTTTGGGCTGAAAATTCAGAAATCTTTAAAGATACAGGTTATGCTTTTAGAGTTACTTTTTTAAATAAATGTGAAGATGTAGAAAAAAATATAATTGCTGAATATTATCAAAGATGTTTTGGTGAGGATTTGCCAGAGTCATTGATAAATACTCAGATTTAAATGAATAAAGAAGACAATTTCAAAGAAAAATTTAAACAAGCACTCATTTCAACAATAAAAGTAATTTCGGATGAGTATAGAGTTGAAACTGAATTAAAAAAAAATTTAAGTTCTAAAAATTATAATTTTTTTGAATTAGACAATCTGAGTAGTAAACAGGATTATATTAAGTTAAGAGCAGAAACAGATTCTGAAGCTTTAAAAAGAAAATTTTCAAATAAAGAAATTTACAAAAAAAATTTACCAAAAAATTCTTCATGTAGATCGCTCTATGATATTTCAGAAAAAATTAGGTACGAGTTGTTGGGCACAAAAATGCTTAAGGGAATATCTAAAAATTTGAAAGAAAATTATAATCATAAAATAGTTATAAAACGAAAAGATCAACTTAAAACTAGGGAAGATGTTAGTATTTCTGAAGCTTTTGAACTTTATATGCTAAAGAATTTTTTCGATATAAAGTTAATTCCATTATCAGAAAAAATTTTAAGCTTTTGGGAAAATGATTTTAAAACGTCCTTAGACAAACACTTAAACTATTTAAATAAAAATCTTGAAAATCAAGAGATCTATAATTCAAAATTTTCTCAATTATTACAAGAAATGGAGATTTTTAAATCTGAAAATTATGATGAAGAAGAAAATCAAAAAAATGAGGATGAACAGGATAATAATCTAAATAGAGATTCCGAAAATGAAAATCAAGATGATCAAGAAAAAGGCCAACAAGAGCAAGATCAAAATGGAATTGATGCAGATTATGACTTAGATGAATACAGAATGGATGAACAACTTGTAGATACAGACTTAGACAAACAAAGCTCTGAAACAGTGTTTCAAAAGATGAATGCGGGTATTGAGGATAAAGAATATAAAATTTTTACAAGCCAATTTGACGAAATAACTATGGCTGAAAATTTAGAGAGTAAAGAAGAAATAATTAAGTTAAGAAAAAGTTTAGATCAACAATTAGTCAGTTTTCAGGACTTGATTACAAAACTTGCTAATAAACTCCAAAGACAACTATTGGCAAAACAGAATAGAGCTTGGGAGTTTAATCTTGAAGAAGGATTGCTTGATAGTTCAAAATTAACTAGAATTATAATGGATCCTTATAATTCTTTATCTTTCAAAAAAGAAAAAGATTTAGATTTTAAAGATACAGTTGTCACACTTTTGATAGATAATTCTGGATCTATGAGAGGAAGGCCAATTACTATTGCCGCTATTTGTGCAGATATTTTATCAAGAACTTTGGAAAGATGTTCGGTAAAAGTAGAGATACTTGGGTTTACAACAAAAAATTGGAAAGGTGGTAAAAGTAGAGAAGAGTGGAATAAAAATAACAAACCAAAAAATCCAGGTAGACTTAACGATTTAAGACATATTATCTACAAAAGTGCCGATATTCACTGGAGACAATCTAAAAGAAATTTGGGTTTAATGCTCAAAGAGGGTTTACTCAAAGAAAATATTGATGGTGAAGCGATTTCATGGGCATTCAATAGATTAAAAAAAAGAAAAGAAGAAAGAAAAATATTGATGGTAATTTCGGATGGTGCACCGGTGGATGACTCAACATTGTCAGTAAATTCTGGTAACTTTTTAGAAAAACATTTAAAAAAAGTTGTTAAATTTATAGAAAGTAAAAGCGAAATCGAAATTTTGGCTATAGGAATTGGTCATGATGTTTCTAGGTATTATAATAAAGCGATAAAAATTACCGATGTTCAAGAATTGGGAGATGTTATGATCGGTCAACTAAGTGGTTTGTTTGATAACAAAAAAAAACTTCATTAAATCTGAATTAAATCCTTATTATTCCATCTAATATTTACTTCTGCTCCACCCCTTGTTTTTGAATTTCTACATAATAGTTTAGCTCGGTTTTTTTCTAATAGGGTTTTTCCAATAAATATACCAAGTCCTAAACCAGATTTTGAATTATCATTGGTCCTAAGTGACTTTATATAAGGTTCTCCAATTTTATTTAGAATATCTTTTGGATAGCCTTCACCATCATCTTCAATAGTAATTTCAGAGTTTTCGCTGTCACTTTTTAAACTAATGTAGATTCTTTTCTTTGCAAATTTATTTGCATTTCCAACAAAGTTTCTAATTCCATAAACAATTTCTATTGATTTTCTTATTTGAAATGAATTTGAATTTTGTTCAAAATTAATAATAAACTTTTTATTAGAAATTTTCTCATAAGATTTTATAATTTCATCAACATACTCCGCTAAAGATAAATCTTTATCTATAAAATCATCTTTAATAGTTGGATTTAAAGTAAGTTTGTTTAAGATTTCATTACATCTATCAACTTGACTAATTAATAATTCAAGATCTTTATTTATGTCTCTATTTTCTTTAAATTGATCAAATAATTCTTGGGAAATAATCTTAATTGTTGATAAAGGAGTTCCTAATGAATGAGCCGCTGCTGCTGCTTGGCTTCCAAGAGATACTAGCTCATGTTCTTTTGCTATAACTTCTTCAATTTTATCTAAAGCTTCTTTTCTTAAACGCGATTCTCTACCAAGAGTTATTGCGAAATAATTTAGAAAAACCAATGCAATAATCAATGCTAAAGGAATAGCATAATAATAATAGTCTTCTACAACTATAATAATTTCATTAATAGGATGTGGTAAATCTTCATAAATAAAAGTTAAGAAAATTATAGATAATATAGTTATAAATATTAGAGTTAAATTTGTTCTAATGTCCAAATTAGAAGAAGAAAAAACGCTTGGTATTAATAAAAAAATTGAAAATGGATTTAAAACTCCACCTGATAGATAAAGAAGATAACTTAATTGAATTATATCTATGCTAAGAAAGTTAAAAGATGATTTATTTGATATTTGAGTTTTATTGTAAAAATATATTAAATATAAATTACTTAAAGCTCCTAAAAAAATTACAAAATTTGCTAAAAGATAGTTAAATTCAAAATTAAAAATAAACTTAACAGAATTTATTGTTATGAATTGACCGATAATTGCGATCCAACGTAAATTTATATAAGTAGATTTATTTAAATAGTAAGCTTTTGAAGTTTTAAAAAACTTCATTATTAAATATCAAGATTTGAAACATTAATTGCATTTTCTACAATAAAATCTTTTCTTGAAGCAACATCATTACCCATTAAAGTATGTATCAAATCATGATCTTTTTTTAAATCCTTAGAATATTGAACTCTTAGTAAATTTCTTGTCTCAGGATTTAGTGTTGTGTTCCATAATTCTTCAGGATTCATTTCACCTAATCCTTTAAATCTTTGAATACTGAGCCTTGATTTTTCTTCTTGATATTTTTTTTCAAATTCTTTTGAATTTTTTTTTAATTTTTTAAATTCTTTTGAGTTACCAATAATATAATTTTCCAATTCTTTTTCATTTTTAATATAAATTCCCTTTGAACCTTTATTTATTCTAAACAAAGGTGGTTGAGCAAGGTATATATGGCCATTTACTATTAATTTATTGAAAGGTTTATTGTTAAAGAATGTTAATAACAAAGCTCTAATATGAGAACCATCAACATCAGCATCAGTCATAATTATAATTTTTTCATACCTCAAGTCTTTTAGATCAATTTCTTCATTTTTTGGATCCAAGCCCAATGCATTAATTAAGGTTACAATTTCGTTAGATGAAATTAATTTAGAAAGTGTTTTAGTTCTTAGTTCACTTCCATTTCCATTAATATTCTTTTTGAATCCATTAATATCAGTATATGTATTCAAAATTTTGCCTCTTAATGGTAACACGGCCTGATTTTTTCTGTTTCTACCTTGTTTTGCTGAGCCTCCCGCAGAATCTCCTTCAACAATAAATAATTCGGTACCTTCTTGTTTAGATATTTGACAATCAGCCAGCTTGCCAGGTAAACCAATTAATTCCCATGCAACTTTTCTTCTAACGTTTTCTCGTGCTTTTCTTGCTACATCTCTAGCAAGAGCTGCATGAACAATTTTTGCTAGAACAATTTTTGCTATAGATGGATTTTGATCAAACCATACAGATAATCTTTCATTTAAAATTGTCTCAACAATATTTCTTACCTCTGACGAAACCAGTTTATCTTTTGTTTGTGAAGAAAATTTTGGATCTGGAATTTTGATAGATAATACACAAGTTAAACCTTCCTTTATATCATCTCCAGAAATTGATAATTTGTTTTTCTTTAATAAATTTTGTTCATATGCATATTTATTTACTACTCTAGTTAATGCACTTCTAAAACCTAAAAGATGAGTTCCACCATCTTTTTGAAATATATTATTTGTGTAGGCATAAACATCTTCTGCGTAACCAGCATTCCACTTTAAAGAGCATTCAATTTCTAAATTTTGTTTTTTTCCCTCTATAAATATTGGTTTTTTAAATAAATCATTATTATTTTTATTTTTTCAAATTGCAATATTCCGCCATCAAATTTAAATTCTATACTTTTTGATTTTTTTTGAGTTAAATCATTGATAACAATTTTTGTTCCTTTGTTTAAAAAAGCTAATTCTCTCATCTTTTTTTGAATTGTTGTAAGGCTAAATTTTACAGAGGAAAATATTTCTTTTGATGGTAAAAACTTTATTAGAGTTCCTGTTTTTTTTGATTTTCCAATTACCATTAAGGGCTTTACTGCATTACCATTTTTAAATTCAATAAAATATTTTTTTCCATCTCTATCTATTATTAATTCTAATTTTTCAGAAAGCGCATTTACAACAGAAACTCCAACTCCGTGTAATCCTCCAGAAATTTTGTACGAATCGTGATCAAACTTACCACCAGAATGTAATTGAGTCATGATCACTTCGGCTGCAGACTTTTTTTCCCCTTTGTGAATATCTACTGGTATCCCTCTGCCATCATCTTTAACAATAATTGTTCCATCTTGGTTAATATCAATTTCAATATTTTTACAAAATCCTGCTAAAGCTTCATCAATAGAATTATCTACTACTTCATAGACCATGTGATGTAGGCCAGTTCCATCATTAGTATCTCCAATATACATTCCGGGTCTTTTTTTAACTGCTTCAAGACCTTTCAAAACTTTTATGGAGTCTGCCTGATAACTGATATTTTCTATTTTTTTGTTCATTTTAACTTTTTTGGAAAAATTATTTATATCATTTTTTTAATAATTAATAAAACTGACTATATTGCTAACCTTAAATTTCCGTTGGTAATTAATAATTATATGGCAATTAATAAATTACTTTTGTATTTTTTTAAAATAACTAAAAAAACAGATTTTTTAGCTGATTAATATGGCGGAGAGAGTGGGATTCGAACCCACGGTACCTTTGACAGTACACACACTTTAAAGAGCATTCAATTTCTAAATTTTGTTTTTTTCCCTCTATAAATATTGGTTTTTTAAATAAATCATTATTATTTTTATTTTTT
>JYMV01024790.1_pt1 | contig 29345 bp, 31 predicted proteins | sample 338911 | NCBI WGS metagenome assembly JYMV01 (sample SAMN03354496, study PRJNA234377) | hydrothermal vent metagenome | biome: Deep sea; feature: Hydrothermal plumes at the Eastern Lau Spreading Center, Western Pacific Ocean; material: Seawater | place: Tonga | collected 2009 | depth 2000 m m
CTCACTGTAATTGCGCAGCTCATGAAATTCAAAATAATTTTTCTTTTGAGAAATCTCATAATTTGTTCTCCTGCTTTTTTAATAGATGCTAAAAAATAAAAAAGGTTGCGTCTCCAATTGATATGATAAAAACTTATAGTATTTTAGCAGTTCTTCAAAAGAAATTTAGAAAGCCTTTTTAATTAAGATTATGAGTAAAGACAACGAGAAAGATGCAAAATTAAAGGCGTTAAAACTAACGCTAGATAAATTAGATAAAACTTACGGTAAAGGTACAGTCATGAAAATGAGTGACCAAGCGGTACAAGATGTAGATGCGATCCCGTCTGGATCTTTAGGCTTAGATTTAGCGTTAGGCGTAGGCGGTTATCCAAGAGGTAGAGTAATTGAGATTTATGGTCCAGAATCTTCTGGTAAAACCACACTTACTTTACACGCAATCGCTGAAGCTCAAAAAGCCGGAGGTATTGCTGCATTTATTGATGCAGAACATGCTTTTGACCGTTTTTATGCTGAAAAGCTAGGTGTAGATATAGAAAATTTAATTATCTCGCAACCCGATCATGGTGAGCAAGCCTTAGAGATTGCCGATAACTTAATTAGATCTGGAGCGATCGATATTATTGTGGTCGATTCTGTAGCTGCATTAACTCCAAAAAGTGAGATCGAAGGAGAAATGGGAGACTCTAAAATGGGGCTTCATGCTCGTTTAATGTCTCAAGCTTTAAGAAAATTAACCTCATCGATAAGTAAAACTAATTGTACGGTAATTTTCATTAACCAATTACGTGAAAAAATTGGAGTGATGTTCGGTAACCCAGAAACTACAACCGGTGGTAACGCGCTTAAGTTCTATGCTTCTGTTCGATTAGATATTAGAAGATCTACTCAGATTAAGAACAGCAATAGTGACGTTATGGGTAACAAGACTCGTGTAAAAGTGGTGAAGAACAAAGTTGCGCCACCATTTAAGATGGCTGAATTCGACATTATGTACGGTGAAGGAGTTTCTAAAGTAGGAGAAATTATTGATATTGGTGTTGACTACGAAATTGTAAAGAAAAGTGGTTCTTGGTTTAGTTATGAAGACACCAAATTAGGTCAAGGTCGTGATGCTGTTAAAACCCTACTTCGTGATAATCCTGAATTAATGGAAGAACTTGAAACTAAGATTACAGAAGCAATTAAAATTGCAAAATCTTAAGCAATTTCTAATCTAAGATAAAATTATAAAATCCTGCAATGCAGGATTTTTTTTGCTTTAGACGCAACCATTAAGCATTTTAAGCATCTTCAAAATGAAGACCCTAAAAAACCCTAAATTTCAACAAATGAAAAGATTTATTTTATTTGCTATTTCAGCATTGTTATTAGCGAGCTGTAGCGTAGATGATAGTGATAATTTATATGTAAATTATGAATTGGTTCCTGTAGATTCGGTAGTTATCCCAGATACTTTAGATTTTGGTCAGACTTACGATTTTGAGGTAACCTACGAAAGACCTACTGATTGTCATTTTTTTGAAGGATTTGATTATAACCAAGGTGTTAACGAGAGAATTATTGGTGTTGTAAATAGTGTTGTAATTAATGGCGATACTGAATGTTTAGAATTAGAAGATGAATTAGTCACTCAAACACTTCCTTTCGAAGTTATTAGAGAAGATTATTATATTTTTAAATTCTGGCAAGGTGTAGATGAAGAAGGAGAATATATTTATTTAACCAAAGAAGTTCCAGTTAGAACAGAATAATATAAGTTGAGCATTGAACAGATCATACAAAAATGTAAAAAGCAAGATTTAAAATCGCAAGAACAGTTGTATAAGCTATATGCTAATAAACTTTTTGCGGTAAGTCTTAAATATTCTCGAAATTACCAAGAGGCAGAAGACAATCTACAAGATGCATTTTTAACGATCTTAAATAAAATAACTCAATACAAAAACAAAGGTTCTTTTGAAGGCTGGATGAAGCGTATTGTGATTAACACAGCTTTACAACGCTATAGAAAACAAGAAGTTTTTCAAATTGTAGATGAAGAAGCTTTAAAAGAACCAGAAGTAGAAATTAATGATGAAGAGTTATCACTTCCTTTTCTGCTTCAGATTATTCAAGAATTACCAGACAGGTACCGAATGGTTTTTAACCTTTATGCTTTAGATGGTTTTTCGCATAAAGAAATAGCAGAAATGATGAATATTTCTGTAGGCACTTCAAAGTCTAATTTGGCAAGAGCAAGAAAGATTTTGAAAACTAAGGTAGAAGAGCATACCGACAATAATAATGCAAGCTCGGCACAATGAAAGAGAAAAAGAACATAGACCGATTATTTCAGGAGAAATTTAAAGATTTTGAAGTTTCTCCTGATAATCATGTCTGGAATAATATTGCAGACCAATTACAAGAGAAGAAAAAGAAAAGAGTTGTCCCTATTTGGTGGTATAGCCTTGGTGGTGTAGCAGCAATATTAATTGCCGCTATATTTATTGGAAACTTTTTTATAAACAATAGCAATCCTAAAGTTGTTAATACCGATCAAGAAGAAATCATTAAACCCGAGCTAAGAAGCCAAGAGCAACCTTTTACAAATAATGATCTTCAGAAGAAAAGCAACCCAATTAATAATATCGCGACCTCTGAAGATAATAAAAACAATAAAGCAAACACCCAAACCCCAAACCCTGAGAAGAGTAATTTACAAGACGTAACAAACACAAACAACTCAAGTTTAAAGGCTAATTCAAATCGTGTTGTAAAAAATACTTCTTCAGTTGAAGAAAATTCCTCTATAAATAATAGGGGAATTGCTTCAACCTCTAGCAAAAAGATTAACTCTAATACTTCTTCCGCAGAAAATAAAACAAAGCTTAATAAGAATTCATCCTTAGCATATCAAGAAAATAACGAATCTAAAAATTCGGTAAATAGAAAGAATTCAATAGAGAATTCTTCAGCAATAAACAATTCAACGAATAGTGATTTAGAAAATAGCTTAGCTGAAAGCACTTCTGTTACTAAAGACACTTTGTCGAATAATGAAAATAAGACAGCTAATGAAACGCTTTTAGCGCAACAAAATGAAGACGAAAAGACCAAATCTTTAGTTGAAGTTGCGAAAGAAATAGAAGAAGAAAAAGAAGAAAATAATGAAGATGAAGATGAAAATGAGCCAGAACTTTCTAAATGGCTAATTAAACCTAACGTTTCACCGATCTATTACGGAAGCTTAAATGGAGGTAATAGTATAGATCAATCCTTAGCAAGTAACAGCACCGACAGCGATATTACAATGGCTTACGGAGTTAATTTTGCCTATACCATTTCAGAAAAACTAAAAGTACGTTCCGGTATTAGCAAAGTAAATATGAGCTATAATGTAAATAATATTGCTTATGCTGCAGATGTTAATGCAATTCGATTAGAAGGAGTAACTAATAATTCTCAAACTCAAATTATTGAAGTTTCGAATGCTTTGACCAATAATTTTGATGTTGCTAATCCCGAATTTAATAGAGCTTTTGAAGTTCCTCAAACTAACGGTGTGCTTAATCAACAATTAGGTTATTTAGAAGTTCCGTTAGAAGTTGAATATGCTTTGTTAAATAAACGTTTTGGCATTAATGTGATTGGCGGCGCGAGTACTTTATTTTTAGATGATAACGATATTTATATAGATTCTCAAAACGGACATTTATCTTTGGGTGAAGCTAATAACCTTAACAAGGTGAGCTTTACCACAAACATTGGACTAGGCTTAGGTTACCAGCTTAGCAAAAAATTCGATTTAAATTTAGAGCCTACATTTAAGTATCAGCTCAATACCTATAATAACAATATCAACGATTTTAAACCCTACTATTTTGGGGTTTATACAGGTTTTAGTTTTAAGTTTTAGTTAAGTTAGTTTTTTATAAAAGCGATGATGAGCAAAGGGGGTCAAGTGGTTTTGGCTCCTTTTCTTTTTATGCTGAAGTTTCTTTTTGCTCAAGCTCGGTATAAATTGCAGCTCTCACGTTTTCTTTTAATTCTCGCTTATGAGTTTGATCTAAATTTTCTGTTGAAAAAAATGGAAGTATTTTCGCTCTCATCTTCCCAAAAGAACCACTTAAAAAAGTATAAGAAAAACGCTTTTTATTATCAAAAAACACCAACGGAACAATTGGTATTTGATGATCGATCGCTAATCGAAAAGCACCATCTTTAAACGTATCTAACAGAACAGATTCATCATCTGGCACGCCACCTTCCGGAAAAATACAGATACTAACGCCTTGGTTTAATCTTCGTTGCGCTTGCTGAAAAACTTCTTGCCTGCTTTTTACATTTCCGCGATCTACCAAAATACAAGTTCGTTTATAAAAGAAGCCAAACACCGGGAATTTTGCCAGTTCCTTTTTTCCTACAAACACAAACGGATTTTTCACAATGCTCAACATTAACATAATATCAGTCATCGAAGTATGGTTAGCAACAAACATGTAGCTTTTCCCTTTTTGCGGAGTTTCAAGTTTTTTGACGATTGGGTAAAAACCCATTCCATATAAAATGATCTTCGCCCAAACTCGAGCTAAAAAGAAAAACTGCGGGTAATATTTTTCTTTTGAAGTGAATAACAACAAAAAAGGAAACATGATAATAATTGGCACTGCAATTAGTATGTAAAACCAAACCCGCCAAAGGGTGATTAGAATTTTTCTAAAAAAGCTCATATACTTTCAAAAGTAATAAAATGTATGCATTGAAAATGATAAAACATTTACCTTTACAAAAAAATTATTTAAAATGTCAAGAATACTAACCGGAGTACAAAGTACAGGAACTCCACATTTAGGAAACTTACTAGGAGCAATTATTCCTGCCATCAACATGGCAAACGATTCGAATAACGAATCTTTTTTATTTATTGCAAATTTGCACACGCTTACGCAAATAAAAGACGCTCCCACTTTAAGAGAAAACACCTATTCTGTGGCGGCAACTTGGCTGGCTTTTGGTTTAGATATCGAGAAAACAGTTTTTTACAGACAAAGTGATGTACCACAAGTAACCGAGCTTTCTTGGTATTTAAGTTGCTTTTTCCCTTACCAACGATTAACGCTTGCACACTCATTTAAAGATAAAGCAGATCGTTTAGCCGATGTAAACTCTGGGCTTTTTACTTACCCAATGCTCATGGCTGCAGATATTTTGGCTTACGATGCAGAATTTGTTCCGGTGGGTAAAGATCAATTACAACATATCGAAATGACGCGTGATGTAGCTGCTCGTTTTCATGCACAGATGGGTGAAGATGTTTTTGTGTTGCCGGAAGCTAAAATTGAAGAAAATTCAAAATACATCCCGGGAACCGACGGAGAAAAAATGAGTAAATCTCGTGATAACTTTATCAATTTATTTTTACCCGATAAAAAATTAAGAAAACAAGTCATGGGCATTCAAACCGATAGCACTCCACTTGAAGAACCAAAAGATCCCGATACTTGTAATGTTTTCAATCTTTATAAAATTATCGCTACCGAAGCACAAACTGCAGAAATGCGTAAAAACTATTTGGGCGGAAATTACGGTTACGGTCACGCGAAACAAGCTTTGTATGAGCTTTTAGTTGAAAAGTATGCGAAAGAAAGAGAAGCTTATCATTATTATATGAATAATCTTCACGAAGTCGATGCTGCTTTAGAAAAAGGAGCTGAAAAAGCCGGAAAAGTAGCGAATGAAGTTTTAGACCGAGTTCGAACAAAATTAGGTTACTAGAAAATAAAAAAGTCAGCTTTTAAAAGCTGACTTTTTTTATTTAGAAAGTATATCCCAGTCTAAAATATATTTTTAACCCGACTAGATGTTCTTTATCAGGATTTAAGTAATAATCATCACTTTGAAAACTTCGAACATAACCTAAACCGGCACCGGTTTCTAATGTAAAGTGCTCCCAATAAGTTCTTCGCATTCCCCAAGTCGGTATCACACTTAATTGATTTATTGTTTCTACATCGTAATCACTATTATCGAAAATAGTGAATGAGTTTGGAGTAAAAGCAATATCAAGACTTAGAAAGTTACCGGAGTTTTTACTAATATTTCTATCTTCTCTTAAGCGTTTTTTTAAGTTGAAATACCAACGAGGTTCTACTCTAATAATTGGCATAAAACCGAAATGAGTTTTTTTATTAATTATAAATCCCGGCTCAGTAATATATGGATTGAAACCAAGTTCTCCTCTCAATGCAATGGTGTTCGATAAGCCTAGTTCGTAATGAGCCCAAAAGCCAAGACCAACTTGCACTCCATAAACTTCTTTTTCTACACTTGCTTGTTGTGATTCTTGCGCCTGAATACTAAACCCAATTACACAAAAGAATACATTTAAAAACCTTTTCATTATTATAAAATTTTAACAGCGCAAATATAGATTTTCTTCTGAGGTAAACAACGTTTATACATATATCTAAATTGCTTCAAACATTTTGCCCGGCAATGGTCTTACCAAACCATTTAATTCTAAATTGAGTAAATAAGTGGTAATTTCAAATGTGGGCATTTGGCAAGCTAAGGCTAACACATCTAGTTCTGTTTTTCCTAAGTTTTTAAGCTGAAGTAAAACTTTTTCTTCTTCCTCAGAAAGTTCAATAAACAATTGCGTTTGTTGTGGCTTTTTATCTTCGATCTCCCAACCTAAATAGTAAATAAGATCTGCTGCAGAAGTGATCAATTGTGCTTTTTGCATTTTTATAAGTTCGTTACAACCTTTACTCAAACTATCGGTTGCCCGCCCGGGAACGGCAAATACTTCTCGGTTATAAGAATTGGCAATATCTGCAGTAACTAAAGAACCGCCTTTTTCTGCACTTTCAATCACAATGGTAGCTTCACTAATACCGGCAATCACTCGGTTACGTTTTAAAAAATTCTTGCGGTCAAAAGTTTTATCGCTCCAAAAATCTGATAGAAAACCTCCGTTATTCAACACCTCAGCTTCATATTTTTTATGCACTTTCGGGTAGATTTGATTTAACCCGTGTGCTAAACAACCAATAGTTTGCAGATTATTTGCCAAAGCGGCTTTGTGCGCACAAATATCTATACCGTAAGCAAAACCAGAAACAATAACCGGATTTAACGGAGCTAGATCTTCAATGAGTTGTTCGCAAAATGCAGTTCCGTGAGTGGTGGCTTTTCTTGTACCTACAATGCTAATGATTTTCTTTTGCTGAAGATCAATATTTCCTCGTTCAAAAAGTAAAATGGGCGCGTCGATACAATGCTTTAAATGCGAAGGATAATCTTGATCTTGAAAATACCGAACGTTAATATCGGTTTCCTTTATAAAATCAAGTTCTTGCAAAACTTCTCGTTCGTAAGTAGAAAAATCGAGCAAAGCCGCCGTTCGTTCACCAATACCATCAATAGCGGTGATCTTTTGTTTTTTGGCTTCAAAAATTTCCGTCGCAGAACCAAAATATTGCAATAATTTCTTGGCCGTAACATCTCCAATATTTGGGATTCGTTGCAGCGCTAATAGGTAGATTAACTCTGATTCGCTCATTTTTAAGAAAATATAAGCTTAAATGTAGCCAAAAAGATTTGTTAATAAAATTCAGCAGCCCTATTTCATAAAAACTGAAAATAAACTAACTTTGAAATTATGAGAGTAGAGAATTATTTACAAGAATTACTATATCGTTACGAATGTGTTGTGATGCCTGAGTTTGGGGCATTTTTGGCGAAGCGTAAACCGGCAGAAGTTCATGAGTCTACCCACGCTTTTTATCCGCCCAAAAAGGTGATCTCGTTTAACAAACAACTTACCGAAAACGACGGAATTTTAGCTAATTACATCGCTAAAGCAGAAGGGCTTTCTTATGGGGAAGCCAACCAAAAAGTAACCGAATTTGTAGAAAATCTATCTCATACCTTAACGCATTATAAAGAAGTTGTGTTAGAAGAAATTGGTACTTTTTCTTTAGTTGAAGATAAAGTTTTATTTCAGCCATTCTATCACAACAACTACTTGGCAGAATCTTTCGGGCTTTCAACATTTACCTCAAATGCAATTGAAAGAAAAGAAGAGCTTGTTGAAGAAGAAACTGTTCTCCTTTCTAAAGTTGAAGAGACTTCAGCAGAAAAAGAAGAAATCACTTCAGCTGAAGCGGAAGAAATTTCAACTTCAGAAGAAACCCAAAAAACAAAAACTCCCGTTTGGCGCTATGCTGCCGTTGGGGTTATTGCGATTGGTTTATCTGGTCTTTTAGGTGCGAATTATTATAGCAATGATGTAAAAGCGCATAATATCGCTGAGCAACAAAAAGCAGAGCAACAAATTGAGTCGCAAATACAAGAAGCAACTTTTGTAATGAGCAATCCGTTACCAGAAGTTACTTTTAAAGTAGCTCGAGAAAACGGAAATTATCATATTGTTGCCGGTGCATTTAGAGAACAAGAAAACGCCGCAAAAAAGGTAAAACAACTACAAGAAAAAGGTTTTAATGCCAGAGAAATTGGCGCAAATAAATACGGTTTACATCAGGTAATTTACAGTAGTTACGAAGATCGCTTAGAGGCTTTAAAAGCGTTAAGAACGATTAAGTCGAATGAGAATCGTGAAGCTTGGTTACTAGTAGAAGAGCTTTAAAACTCTCGATACTTATAAAATTTATTTAAAATTGATGCTTTTACCGAGCATCAATTTTTGTTTTAACACAAAAGTTTACCTTTGCAGAAAAAAATGCAGCCAAAACATCCTCAAGAATCTCGCACTATTTTAACCGACCTCGTTTTACCGAGTGAGACCAACCCGTTAAACAATCTTTTTGGCGGCGAATTATTAGCGCGTATGGATCGTGCTGCCAGTATTGCTGCGCGTCGCCATAGCCGAAGAATCGTAGTTACTGCTTCTGTAAATCACGTAGCGTTTAAAAAAATGATTCCGTTAGGAAGTGTGGTCACTGTTGAAGCTAATCTTTCTCGCGCCTTTAAAAGCTCAATGGAAGTAGTGATCGATGTTTGGGTAGAAGATCGTGAAAGCGGTTTACGCTCTAAAGCCAATGATGCTATTTATACGTTTGTTGCCGTAGACGATTCTGGAGCTCCGGTTCCCGTTCCTGCGATTGAACCCGAAACCGAAATTGAAAAAGAACGTTACGACGCAGCTTTACGAAGAAAACAATTAAGTTTAGTACTTGCCGGAAAATTAAAACCTAGCGAAGCAACTGAACTTAAAGCCTTATTTGAAGACTAAAAACGCCATTTCTATGGCCCAAACTCCAAAAGTTTCTTTTAAAGAAATTAATAAAATTGCGATCCCGGCGATTATCGCAGGCATTGCTGAACCACTTATTTCATTAACCGATATTGCCGTGATTGGTAATGTGGAAGAAAACTCGGTAGAAGCCTTAGCCGCAGCCGGAATTGTTGGTTCATTTTTATCGGCCATTATTTGGATCGTTGCGCAAACCAAAACTGCGATTTCAGCAATTGTTTCTCAGCATTTGGGAGCCAATCGTGTGCACGCGGTAAAAACTTTGATTCCGCAGGCGATTGTTTTTAATCTCATTTTAAGCTTAGTGATTTATGCGACGACTGCTTTTTTTGCTGAAAGTATTTTTAGCGCGTACAATGCTGATGGTTTAATTTTAAAATATACCGAAGATTATTATACGATTCGCGCCATAGGTTATCCATTAACGCTGGTTACTTTCGCAATCTTCGGAATTTTTCGTGGGTTACAAAACACGCTTTGGGCGATGAAGTGTAGCTTAGCGGGAGCCGCCGTAAATATTGGATTGGATTACGCCCTAGTTTATGGTATTGAAGGTTTTATTGAACCACTTCATTTAAAAGGTGCGGCTTATGCAAGTTTAGCTGCGCAAGCTACAATGCTTGTGATGGCTTTTTATTATTTCTTCAAAAAAACGCCTTTTCACTTAAAATTGAGTTTCAACATTAATCCGCAAATGAAGCCTTTGCTATTAATGGCTGCTAATTTATTTGTGCGAACGGCAGCGCTAAATTTCGCCATTTACCTAGCGAACGCTTACGCCACCGATTACGGAAAAAACTATATCGCTGCCCAGAGTATTTTGATGAATATCTGGTTGTTTTTCTCTTTCTTTATCGATGGTTATGCCAACGCCGGTAATGCAATTGGCGGTCGCTTACTCGGGGCAAAAGATTATGTACGCTTATGGAATTTAAGTAAAGATATTTGCAAATATGCGGTGTTTATCGCCTTTATTTTAATGGGAATTTGTGCACTTTTTTACAATGAAATCGGACTCGTATTTAACAAAGAAGCTACCGTTCTTGCGCTATTTTCTTCTGTTTTTTGGCTCGTGCTTTTGATGCAACCAATTAATGCGATCGCTTTTATGTTCGATGGTATTTTTAAAGGCTTAGGTGAAGCTAAATACCTGCGGAATGTCTTACTGGTTGCCACCTTTTTGGGTTTTACTCCAACTTTGCTAATTGCCGATTATTTTAGTCTAAAGCTTTATGGCATTTGGATGGGTTTCTTAGTTTGGATGCTTATAAGAAGTTCAACCTTGGTCATAAAATTCCGAAGAAAATATTTAAAAGAGGCTTTATAAGAGCTGCTTTTACTTCACATCAGTTTAACATCTGTACACTTACAATTGCTTCAAAATTGTCGTAATTTTAAGCTATGAAAAGAGATGAAGTTAGCAAAGGTTTTATTTTTAAAAGCTATGAAGCACCCCATCAAACTCCTTTCGAAAAGTTGTTTGAAATTTTTAAAGAGCTGATCACCTACACCTCGGGAGATTTTGATGAAGCGATCGATTGGTTGCGCCAGTTAGATAAAGAATACGAACTCACCACGCCCGATTATACCATAGACGATTTTATTGAAGACCTGAAAGCAAAAGGTTATATTCAAGAACGTGTGAAACCTGATGGTAAAGGCGGAATGGAAATTACTTCGAAAACCGAAAAAGCCATTAGACAACGCGCATTAAACCAGATTTTTGGTAAAATGCGAAAAGGAAATTCGGGTAATCATAAAACCAAACATAGTGGTAATAGTGACGAAAGTACCGGAGAATTTAGAAATTACCAATACGGCGACGGTCTCGACAGAATTTCGATGACCGAGAGCTTAAAAAACGCTCAGATCAATCACGGTATCGGGAATTTTAATCTCTCAGAAAACGATCTGGTCGTAGAAGACAGTCAGTTTAAATCACAAATGAGCACGGTGTTAATGATCGATATTAGTCACAGTATGATTCTCTATGGCGAAGATCGAATTACTCCGGCCAAAAAAGTGGCGATGGCACTTTCAGAATTAATGTTAACGCGTTACCCAAAAGATACGCTCGATATTATTGTCTTCGGAAATGATGCTTGGCCCATTCAGATTAAAGATCTGCCGTATTTGCAAGTGGGTCCGTTTCATACCAACACCGTTGCCGGAATGCAATTAGCGATGGATATTTTACGTAGGAAGCGTAACGCCAACAAGCAAATTTTTATGATTACCGACGGGAAGCCGAGTTGTCTTAGAATGCCGGACGGAACGTATTATAAAAACTCGATGGGACTCGATCCTTATATCACTAATAAATGTTACAATATGGCCGCGCAAGCCCGAAAGTTGAATATTCCCATCACAACATTTATGATCACCTCAGACCCTTATTTACAGCAATTTGTAGATGAATTTACCGAGTCTAACCAAGGAAAAGCGTATTACACCGGACTCGGCGGTTTAGGTGAAATGATTTTTGAAGATTACGAATCGAACAGAAAAAAGAGAATACGATAGTAACATCTCCCCAAACCCCTCTTTAAAAGAGGGGCTAAATGATTTTATGGCGAACAAAATAATACCATATAACAAAGATCTTAAAATAAGAGCTAGAGAATTGAGAAAAAACATGACTCCTGCTGAAGATTTAGTATGGCAACATATTCGAAAAAAATCTTTAGGAGTTGAATTTCATAGACAAGTTCCCATATTAAATTATATCGTTGACTTCTATTGTCACGAAATTGGCTTAGCAATTGAAATAGATGGAAAAATTCATTCAAATAACTTTTTAGAGGACGCTAAAAGACAAGGAGAAATTGAAAAATATGGTGTCTCCTTTTTAAGATTTACAAATGAAGAAGTTTTTAGCAAGATAACTTCTGTAAAACAAACAATACTTAAATACATAAAAGAATTTAATTAAACAACATAAAATGCTACTCCCTCCCTTCGAAGGGAGGGCTGGGGAGGGATGTAAAATAAAAAAACTATGAACTTAACAGAAATAAAAACTTTTGGCGAACTTAAAAAAGCAGGTTACGAAAGTAAAAGTATCAAAGAAGAATTACGCCAAAATTTAATTGAAAAAATAAAAAATAACGAAACGGTTTTTGAAGGCGTTCACGGTTATGAAGACACCGTAATTCCCGAACTAGAACGTGCAATTCTTTCAAAACATAACATTAATTTACTCGGTTTACGCGGACAAGCAAAAACACGTCTTGCTCGGTTAATGGTGAAGCTTTTAGACGAATATATTCCGGTGGTAGAAAGTTCAGAAATTAATGATGATCCTTTTCATCCTATTTCTAGATATGCTCAAGAAACTTTAAAAGAAAAAGGAGATAAAACACCTATTTCTTGGTTGCATCGAGACGAGCGTTTTTCAGAAAAGTTGGCGACACCCGATGTGACCGTAGCCGATTTAATTGGTGATGTAGATCCAATAAAAGCCGCCAACTTAAAACTGAGTTATGCCGATGATCGCGTGATTCATTTCGGGATGATTCCACGAGCAAACCGTTGTATTTTCGTGATTAATGAGTTGCCCGATTTACAAGCGAGAATTCAGGTCGCTTTGTTCAATATTTTGCAGGAAGGCGATATTCAAATTCGAGGATTTAAATTAAGAATGCCATTAGATCTTCAATTTATTTTTACAGCAAATCCTGAAGATTATACCAATCGTGGTAGTATTGTGACTCCGTTAAAAGACAGAATTGGTTCGCAAATTTTAACGCATTATCCAAAAACTGTAGAAATTGCCAAAACCATTACCGAGCAGGAAGCTAATTTAGAAAGCAACCAAAAAGAACACGTAAAAGTACCCGATCTAGCGCGAGAAATTTTAGAGCAAATTAGCTTTGAAGCACGAGAAAGTGAATATGTAGATGAAAAAAGCGGAATTAGCGCTCGAATGAGTATTACTGCTTTTCAGAATTTATTGAGTACCGCAGAGCGTCGCGCTTTAAAAAATGGAGATATAGAAACTACGCTTCGCTTAGGCGATTTTATGGGTGTAATTCCTGCAATTACGGGTAAAGTTGAATTGGTTTATGAAGGTGAACAAGAAGGTGCTGCGTTTGTGGCTCAACACCTCATTGAAAATTCAATTAAAACAATTTTCCCAGAATTATTTCCGAAGATAGAAAAGCTTGAAAAGCAAAATGAAGCCAACCCTTATGATGAAGTTACGCAGTGGTTTTTTGAATCGAGCGGAGTAGAATTACCCGATGATCTTAGCGAAAAAGAATATCAAGAAACGCTGAAAAATATAAAACCGCTACAAGATCTGATCTCAAAATACCAACCGGAAGTCAGCGAAGAAGACCGCTATTTTCTAACTGAATTTTTGCTCTGGGGATTAACGGCTTACAATAAACTTAGCAAACACCGATTCTCAAAAGGAATTCAATTTCAAGATCTCTACGGAAATTACATCAACAATCTGTAAAAGAACATCAACAAAAAAGCCTGAAAGATTTCTTTCAGGCTTTTTTTATTATCTAGTTTTCAACCAACCGGTAATACTCAACCGTTTAGAATGCTTCACACGTTGTACTTCGTGCTCTAACTCTTGACTTTCAAAAATCACCACACGCCCGGGAAATGGGTAAAGATCGACTGCCTTTTCTTCTCCATTTTCATCCACATAAATCGTTAACTCGCCGCCGTTTTCTTCTAGCCAAGTTTCATCATTTAAATAACAAACCACAGAAAGTTTTCTTCTTCCATCGTTTTGAAAGGTATCTAAATGTCGTTTATAGAAAGTCCCTTCCGGGTAAACTGCGTAATGAAATTCTTTATGCAAAATGCCCATAAAGCAAGTTCTGTTCAAGTAATCGACTAGGTTATTTACGCGATTAAAAAATACGTTTTCAGCAGTTCCTGCTTCGGCTTCATTCAGCCATAAAATAAAATCGCCTCGAATTTCTTTTTCCACCAATTCGTTGGTTTTATTACCAATGGCAGATTTTTTAAATTGATCTTCTTCGTATTTTGCCAGCAATCCGTTTCTTAAAACTTCAACTTCTTCCGCAGAAAAAAAGTTATCGATAACGCTGTATTTACGTTGCAACAAATCCTCGATAATACTTTCGTATAATGGATTTTCAACAAATTCTACTTGATCAAAAAGTTCTTTCATAATTCATAAAAATGCGCGACAAATATAAATTGTAAATCCATTCGAAATACAAAAAATTTCATTCTCGCGTTAGAAACTTAATTGCTTAACTTTGTAGCCTATTTAAAAATAAATCGAAGTGGATATTTTACAGTTTTTTAGCGGTAACGGACTTTTTCTTTTACTGGCCGTTGTGTTAATCGTAGTCGTGTTAGTTAACAAATTTAGAAACCGATGAGCAACATTCGCATCACCAAGCAATTTAATTTTGAAACCGGTCACGCCCTTTACGGTTACGACGGTAAATGCAAAAACGTTCACGGCCATAGTTACAAGCTTAATGTAACGGTAATCGGGCAACCTATCGACGATGCCGATCACGTTAAATTTGGGATGGTGATCGATTTTGGCGACCTAAAAAAAATCGTGAAAGAAGAAATTGTCGATAAATTTGACCACGCTACCGTTTTTAATAAAAATACACCGCACGTAGAGTTGGCAAAAGAGCTTCAGAAACGTGACCATAACGTGATCTTGGTCGATTATCAGCCAACTTCAGAAATGATGGTGATCGATTTTGCAGAAAAAATAAAAAGTCGTTTGCCGGAAAATATTCAGTTGTTTTCATTAAAACTTCAAGAGACCGAAACCAGCTTTGCCGAATGGTTTGCTAGCGATAATTAGGGCGTTTCCCTATCGGGTCGGGCTTTCATTACTCGCTTTTTAATTTTTCATAAAAAATTAAAAGAGCTCAAACACGCCATTCAATCCCTAACGCAAAACACTTTTACAGAAATAAGTATATTTAGCAATCACAAAATAACCTATGCAACTCCCTACAGGAAAAAAAGTTTACTTCTCGAGCGATAACCACTTAGGTGCGCCCAACCAACAACTTAGCAAGCCGCGAGAAGCTAAATTTGTAGCTTGGTTAGACGAGGTAAAACACGATGCTGCAGCTATTTTTTTACTGGGAGATCTATTCGATTTTTGGTTTGAATATAAACACGTAGTTCCTAAAGGTTTTGTACGAGTTTTAGGAAAACTTGCCGAAATTAAAGACAGCGGCATTCCTATTTATTTCTTTGTGGGTAATCACGATTTATGGATGGATGATTATTTTGAGCAAGAATTAGGCATTCCTGTGTATCATCGCCCAAAAGAATTCAGCTTTAACCATAAAACCTTTTTGGTTGGTCACGGTGACGGTTTAGGTCCAGGCGATAAGGGTTATAAACGCATGAAAAAAGTGTTTACCAATCCGTTTTCGAAATGGTTGTATCGATGGTTGCATCCCGATCTTGGCGTGCCGTTAGCGCAACATCTTTCGGTAAAAAATAAACTCATTTCCGGTGATGATGATGCCAAGTTTTTAGGCGAAGAAAATGAATGGTTAGCGCAATACGCTAAAAGAAAATTAGAAAGTAAACATTACAATTTCTTTGTTTTTGGGCATCGCCATTTACCTATGGAAATTGAAGTTGGTAAAAACTCCACCTATTTTAATCTCGGCGACTGGATTAATTTTTACACCTACGGAGTTTTCGACGGAGAAAAGTTTGAATTAAAAGAGTTTAAAAAATAACCTTGCAATTCAGGTCTTGCTTCTGAATTTCATACTTCACTGAAATTCTTATTAAAAGTTTAATTTCTACTAATTGAAGCTATTGGCTACATAAGCTTTAGTCTCTAACTTAAAAATCGTAGCTCCCAATAATTCATTAATTTGATCGAGTTCATTTAAGCTCACGGCCAGATCTATTTTTGGTGAAGGCGTTTTTAATAAAAAGCTTCGACAAGATCGAGAATATTCACAGTTTTGGCAGCATTGCTCTGCTTCTACCTGAAGTACGTTTTTCTGAAAACTTTTAATCTCTTCTAAACTCAGTAAAAACCCGGTGTCTTTAAAAACCACCTGTACTTTTTCTCGCTTGCTTTCCCACTGAAATGAAATTCCGAATTCGTTTTTATAAATGATCTCAATATCTTTCATAAGCCTAAATTTCTTATCAAAGATAATTAATTATTTAGAATTGTTCTAAATAATTAATTATCTTTATTTGAATTTTATCTTAGTAATAAAAATTGCAAAAGGGATAGCAACGGAAATCCTTTTTTATTTTTTGCTTTTTAAAAATAAAAAAGATTGCAGTGAATAGCCCGACCTGAGCTTGTTAAAGCGAAAGGATTGCCCAAATTATTTACCTAATATCCCTCAATTTTAATTGAAGCGATACTTTCCCGTTCCATTCGTTTTCGTCGATAGAATAGACAGCGTCAAATGGTTTTTTATGCTGAATTAAAGGCAATTTATCTCCTAAATTAAAACCAATAGCGCCAATAAAATTATTATCTGGTAATTGCTGAACGCTGCATTTTAAATGATCTTGCGTTTGCCCAACTGCTTTGCCGTAACCCGTATCGGTTAAATGTTGAGTTAAGAAAACGGGCGTCATATTTCCCGGACCAAACGGCGCAAATTGCTTGAGAATACGATAAAATTTTGGGGTAATCGCCTTTAGATTCAGCTCTAAGTCTGCATTAATTTCCGGCGTTAGTAATTTTTGGTCGATACTTTGGCTTACGACTTCTTCAAACTTTTTCTTGAAAGCGTCATAACAACTTTCATCTAGGGTTAAACCGGCCGCGTATTTATGTCCACCAAATTGCTCGATATGTTCTGTGCAAGCTTCTAGCGCATTGTAAACATCAAAACCTTTCACCGATCGGGCCGATGCTGCTAATTTATTTCCGCTTTTTGTAAAAACGAGCGTTGGTCGATAATAGGTTTCGGTAAGGCGAGAAGCAACGATCCCGATCACGCCTTTATGCCAGTGTTCGCCATAAACCACGGTAGTGAAGCGTTCTTGCTCTTTTAATTCTTCAATTAATTGTAAGGCTTCTTCGGTTATGGTGCGATCGGCATCTTTACGCTCGGCATTATAAGCTTCAATTTCTGCTGCATATTTTTCAGCTAATTTTTCATTTTCCTCTACCAGTAATTGTACGGCGTGTAAACCGTGTTTCATTCTTCCGGCGGCATTAATTCTGGGAGCGATGATAAACACTACATCGGTGATCGTTAAGGTTTCTTTTTTTACTTGATTGAGAATCGCTTTAAAACCACTTCGCGGTAAGGTATTGATCACGTGTAAACCGTGATAGGCCAACACTCGATTTTCACCGGTGATCGGAACAATATCTGCACCAATTGCGGTTGCGATCAAATCGAAAAACGGCATTAAAGTTTCTACGGGATTTCCTATTTTTTCTTCTAACGCTTGAATTAATTTAAAGCCAACACCACAACCGCAAAGTTCTTTATAAGGATATTCACAATCTTCTCGTTTCGGGTCTAAAACCGCTACGGCATTAGGAATTTCTTTGCCCGGCCGGTGGTGATCACAAATAATAAAATCGACTCCCTTTTCTTTGGCGTAAGCTACTTTTTCAATGGCTTTGATTCCGCAGTCTAAAGCTATAATTAGGGTAATATCATTATCAGCGGCATAATCGATCCCTTGGTAAGAAACACCGTAACCTTCGGCGTAACGATCGGGAATATACGTAGCAATTTGCGGAGTTCTCGTTTTTAAATACGAACTCATTAAAGCAACACTGGTCGTACCGTCGACATCATAATCGCCATAAACCAAAATGTTTTCTCCTTCAGCTAAAGCTTGCTCGATTCTTGCCACCGCCTTATCCATATCTTTCATCAAAAAAGGATCGTGCAAGTCTTTTAAACTTGGGCGGAAAAATTTTTTAGCTTCTTCAAAAGTTTCAATCCCACGCTGAGCCAACAACGTCGCAATGGCCTTTTCTACGCCCAAAGCTTGTTGTAGTTCTTGTACTTTTTCAGGATTTGGTAAGGGTTTAACGGTCCAGCGCATTCTTTTTTATTTTTGTGCAAATATAATTGGGTTTAACAAGCTAAATCAATATTCATCTAAAATCTCCTTGACCTTTTTTTGTAATTCCGGAACAACTTCTTCTTCAAACCATAAATTCTTCATTCGCCAAAATCGATTCACCGGAGATGGATGTGGCAATGGGAAATAGTTGGGTAAAACGTCTTGGTAGTTTTTTACCAAATTGGTTAGCTTTTCATCTTTAGAAAGGTAATATTTATTAGCGTAAGCTCCGATTAAAATAATTAACTGAACATTTTTAAAATGTTTTAAAACCGTTTGATGCCACATAGGAGCACATTCTCTTCTTGGTGGCAAATCTCCCGTTTTGGCTTTACCGGGATAACAAAAACCCATAGGTAAAACAGCAAAATGATCTTCATTATAAAAGTTTGTCGTATCAACGCCTAACCATTCTCGCAATTTTTTACCGCTTTGGTCTTGCCACGCGATTCCCGACTCATGTACAACTCGACCGGGCGCCTGACTAATTAAAATTATTTTTGAATTTTCGTTTCCGCTTACAATCGGGTTTGCTCCCAAAGGTAAATGAGGTTCACAAAACGTACATTGTCTAACTTCTTGCAATAAATCTTTCAATAAAAAGCTCTTTTAAAAGAATAAAAAATATGCAATTATTGAAAATATCACGGCCAATAAAGTTATAAATATGAACAAGAATTTACGCTGGTGTTGTTTATTTTCAGCGATAAGCCGATCTCGCATGGCTTTGCGTTTCTCTTCAGAAATTTTAACGACAGGAATTCCTGTACTTTCCCCTGAAGTTTTATCGTGCCCTTTTTTAAAATAATTAGTGCGATCACCACGTCTTGAATTATTTTTCAAGGTAGTAATCATTCCTTGAACTGCTCCGCCGAATGACATTTTGTAAGTATTAGTTGAAACTATTAATTTACGTAATTTTCGGTAATTTTCCTATTAAAACAATTCTCTAGTGATTGGTTTTCTTTAATTTCGTGATGAAATTTGAAGAGAATGAAACAAGAACTTACGATAAAATATAGAAACACTTTACAAAACCTCATTATTCTACTCGTGGGTATTGTATTATTGGTTATTGGTTTTATCGCATATTATTGGACAGAAATATTCTCTTATTTTTACCTCATCGTTCTTGCCAATGTTTTAGTGCTTTACGTTCTAATAACCAGCCAGGTGAAGAAAAATCAAGTGATTTACGATGCGGTTTTTATTAAATATAAGTTGAATAACGAACCTACCAAGCGTTTAAAAGTAGATGAAATAGAAGGCGTTAAACAACAAGAACAGGCTTTGATTGTCCAGCTTACTCAAAATCGAGAAGCTACCTTTGAACTTGATAACTATAGCGAAAATGCTATTGAAGAGTTTAGAGATTTACTACAACAAATGGCAAATTATAATGGAAAAAAAATTGATTCTTAGTTAATTAATTCTTCTTTTTAATAATATTCTCTTGACAGTTTTTTAAAATTTTGAATGATTTTTTGTAACAATTTCAAATTAAATTAGTCTTATAAAATAGAGCAACTTGCTCAAAACTAATTCATTAATCAAAATCATTCATCATGAAAAAAACAATCATTACCGTAGCATTAGCATTAATCAGCTGTGTTACATTCGCGCACAACGCTTATGAAGTAAACCCAGAAAATGTTTCTACAGAAGTTAATTGGGAGAAAAACGCAGACCTTAGTTCTTTTTGCAAAGCCATTATGAAAGGCAACCTAGAAATGGTAAAGCAACTTATCGAAATTGGAGAAGATGTAAACGCGAAGTCTTTAGGAAAAACACCGGCAATGTACGCTGCTCGTTACAATAAAGTTGATGTTTTAAAACTTCTGGTTGCTAAAGGAGCCGATTTATCGATCAAATCTGACGGTGATAAATTCACAGCCAAAAAGTTTGCAGAACTTTCAAACGCTAAAGAAGCTTTAGCTTACTTAAACTCTTTAGAAAAATAGTTTTCTGAATAACCTATTGAATTAAAAATCGGCTAATTTAAAATTAGCCGATTTTTTTTAGTTTTTACCTTCAACAATCACAACAATTTCACCTTTCGGAGCTTTTTGTTCAAAATGCTGAAGCACTTCTGTTACCGTACCGCGAATGGTTTCTTCGTGAAGTTTACTAATTTCTCTAGAGACAGAAACTTTACGCGCTTCACCAAAAAATTCAGCAAAATGTGCGAGTGTTTTTAAAAGTTTATGGGGCGATTCGTAAAAAATCATCGTCCGTGTTTCTTCAGCTAAAATCTTTAATCGCGTTTGTCTTCCTTTTTTTACAGGCAGAAAACCTTCAAAAATAAATTTATCGTTAGGCAAACCGCTATTGACTAATGCCGGAACAAAGGCAGTCGCGCCCGGCAAGCAATCGACTTCAATATTATTTTCTACACAAGCTCTGGTCAATAAAAAACCGGGATCAGAAATGGCCGGCGTTCCTGCATCGCTAATTAACGCGGCACTTTCACCATTTTGTAGTCGCTTCAAAATTAAATCGACCGTTTTATGTTCGTTATGCATATGGTGGCTATGCATGGGTGTATTGATCTCGAAATGCTTTAATAATTTACCGCTTGTTCTTGTGTCTTCCGCTAAAATAAAGTCTACTTCATTTAAAACTTTTACCGCTCTAAACGTCATATCTTCTAAATTACCAATGGGTGTTGGCACCAAAAATAGCTTCGCCATTAGTCGTATTTATTTTCGATAGCTTGTAAAAAGCGTGCTTCGTAAACATCTTTATTTTCCCAGTTGTTATAGTCTGGTTTTATTTGCTGCTGAATAAATTGATGTGCTTCTGCAAAAGTTTCAATGGTATTTAATTGCGAAAGTACACGGTTATAATCGGCTGCATTTCCATCAAAAAGGTGTTTAATGTATGCCAAACGATCATTTAAACCAATATTAATTCCCTTTTTTAAGCGATCGTTTAAGGATTTACGCTCTCCGCCTAAATCATTTTTTGTGGAAGTCTCTTTCGGTTCAAACTCCGGAGTTTTATAATTCTGAAATAAATCGTGAGCAGCAGGTTCTTCTTTTTCCTGCGGAAGTTCTTCCGGTTTTACTTCCGGTTCTTTTGGCGTTTCTTCTTTCGTCGGTTCTTGAGTCGTTTTATTCAGTTTTTCTTCAATTTCTCGACGCGCCTTTTCTCGCTCAGCATCTGGTGTTGGTGCTGACTTTTCTTCTTGTTTCGGAGTTTCTTCTGGAGCAGGCGAATTGTTTTCTTTAGGTTTTACCGGTTCAAATTGCGGCAAATCGTCAAAATGAACTCCAAAGTTTTGTTCGTTATTAGAACTTTCTGGCGGAGTTTCTGCAGGTTGCGTATTCATATTTTCAATCACCTCGTCGATCTGTTCTCCTTCCGGAAACATTTGCGCTACCATATCTTTTATAATTTCGGTATGCGGTTCGGTAATCGCCTCTTTGTTGTATTGCAAACCGTCTGGTCGTGCTTTTTCTTTTAGCGCTTGTATTTTTTCCATCGGCATTTCAGCTAAAATACTCTTCAGAATATCGGTATTTAGCTCAATAATACCTTCGGTGTTATGTTCTAATCCGCTTGGCGTTTTAGAATCTTCAGCAGTCATATTTTCAGCAACTTCTTCTTTTTCTTCTTTACTTTCTGCTATTTTATCTTTTACATCTTGCAAACCTATGGTTGGTCGCACCCCGTCAAAATGCTTTTCAGCAAAAGATAACACCGTTAATTTTTCATACAATACCGCAGTAATGGCTTTAAGCTCGTGAATATCTTCTTTATTTTTTAGCTGTAATATTCTGTGCGCTATGCTTATTAGTTCGGCTTCTAGGGACTTCTTCATAACTTTATCATTAACTTTTTTGGTACGGGTGTATTTTTACTAAATTTACCTTGCTTAAAACGTAAACAGGATATTTCTGTTTTTAATGCTGAAAATTACAAAATGTTTCTCGAAAATACCGTAAATCACGAAGAGCAATTTGGATGGATCGAAGTAATTTGTGGAAGTATGTTCTCCGGCAAAACCGAAGAGCTCATCCGCCGATTAAAACGTGCCCAATTTGCAAAACAGAAAGTAGAAATCTTTAAACCCGCATTAGATAAACGCTATGATGAAGAGATGGTGGTTTCTCACGATGCGAACGAGATTAGATCTACACCTGTTCCTGCGGCGGCTAATATTAGATTACTAGCAGACGATTGTGATGTGGTTGGTATTGACGAGGCACAATTTTTTGATGAAGAAATTGTGAGTGTTTGTAACGATTTGGCCAACAAAGGTATTCGGGTAATTGTTGCCGGCCTCGATATGGATTTTAAAGGAAATCCTTTTGGACCAATGCCTAATTTAATGGCAACTGCAGAATATGTTACCAAAGTACATGCAGTTTGTACTCGAACAGGAAATTTAGCACAATACAGTTTTAGAAAATCGGCTAACCGAGATTTAGTTTTACTGGGAGAAACGGAAGAATATGAACCGTTGAGCAGAGGCGCCTATTACAAGGCAATGTTGAATGAAAAAGTAAGAAAAATAGATGTTGATGGTATGGAAGAAATTACCAACAACAAAAAATAGCTATGTCACAAACATCAGAAACCGTTCTAGAGATCGACTTATCGGCCTTAGAACACAACTATAATTATTTACGATCTAAACTTTCACCTAACACTAAAATGTTGGGAGTTGTTAAAGCTTTTGCCTACGGAAGCGATTCTGTGGCTATTGCTAAACGATTATCCAAAATTGGGATCGATTATTTCGCGGTCGCTTACACACGAGAAGGGATTGCCCTTAGAAATGGCGGAATTCAAAAACCTATTTTAGTACTTCACCCGCAATCGACCAATTTTGAAGAGGTTATCGAAAACGATTTATTACCTAATATTTACAGTAAATTTACGCTAAAGGCATTTATTGAAACTGCGGAAAAACTTCAGCTAAAAAAATACCCGATTCATTTAAAAATTAATACCGGATTAAACCGACTAGGTTTTGATCTCGATGAAATGAATTGGATTGCAGAAACGCTTGCCGCCACAGAAAGTGTAAAAGTAGAAGGTATATTTTCTCATTTGGCTGCTAGTGAAGATGAAGCCGAAAGAGATTTTACCAAGTACCAGATCAAAAATTACCAAAAAGCCCTCGACACGCTTTTGCCTCAGCTGGAGTTCCCTCCTATTAGACATTTATGCAATACTTCAGGAATTATTAATTATCCTGAAGTACATTACGATATGGTTCGCACAGGAATTGGTTTGTACGGTTTTGGAAATTCTGCTGAAGAAGATCAAAAACTAAAACCGGTAGGAACGCTAAAAACTATTATTTCTCAAATTCATCATATTAAAAAAGGAGAAAGCGTGGGTTACAATCGTGGCTTTAAAGCAGCTTCTGCAACGAAAACAGCTACTTTGCCTTTAGGTCACGCCGATGGGATTAACCGTATTTACGGAAAAGAAAAAACCGGCGTTCTCATAAATGGTCATCACGCGCCGATTATCGGGAATGTATGTATGGATATGTTAATGATCGATATTAGCGGCATCGAATGTAAAGAAGGAGATGAAGTTATTCTCTTCGGAAAAGAAAAAAGTGCCGAGGAATTTGCTCATAATGCCGGTACTATTTCTTATGAATTAATCACATCGATTTCGCAGCGCGTTAAACGAAAACTAATCAATTAATTATCGAAACAAAAAATATAAATACCATTAAACTCCTTGCGAGTATTTGTTTTTTCATCTTTTTCACTAAAACGATTAAGGCGCAATTAGGGTTTTGTAGCGGTAGTAAAGGTGATCCTATTTTTCAGGAAGATTTTGGAACCGGCAACGGAACCGGGAATCCGATGGCAGCCGGCATTACCAATTACACCTACGTAGTTGGTGATCCGCAAGACGGGCAATACACCATTTCTGACCAGATCTCGCAACAAATTGGCTCTTGGCACAGCTCTTTACCAAATACTACAGAATCTAGTGGCAGAGCGCTTATCGTAAATGCAGATTATACCGCGGGATTGTTTTATCAAACACCGATTTCAGGTTTATGTGAAAATGCTTCCTATGAATTTTCTGCGTATTTAATGAATATTTTCGATTCGTCCAGCGGTGCTTGTCCGGGAACAGGAATCCCCATAAATGTTCGTTTTGAGATTTGGAATGCTACCGACACGCAACTTCTTAAGCAAGGAAGTACAGGTGATATTGCCGGAACTGCAAACGCTTTTTGGGAACAGTATGCTATGACCTTTCAGTCGCAACCCGGACAAAATTCCATTATTTTAAAAATGTTTAATAATTCTGAAGGTGGCTGCGGAAACGATCTTGCGATCGACGATATTATTTTTAGATCTTGTGGAGATCTAACGACTATTAACCCAAGTAACTCCAACGAAAATGAAATTAGTCTTTGTGAAGATAGTTTACCACAGACTATTACTTTAGAAGCAAATCCAGATTTTTCAATTTACTCAGATCATTATTACCAATGGCAACGAAGCCCAGACAGTCAAACGTGGAACGACATTCCCGGAGCTAATCAAGCACAATTTTCAACAAGTAGTATTACAGCAGATACTTATTTTAGAGTTCAAGTGGCAGAAGATCCGGTAAATTTAGATAACAATTTGTGCAGCACCTTTTCTGAAGCCTTTTATGTGGAAGTGATCCCTACTCCTCCAACACCAACCAGTAACGGAGATGTATTTAGTTGTGAAGATGGCACTCCGCCACAACTTTCGGTGAGTGTTCCTTCACCTTACGAAGTAAATTGGTATGATGCTTCTACCTCAACCACACCAATTGCCAGTGATACCGAAACTTTTACTCCGTCTGAAAATGGTGCTTATTTTGCTGAAGCTTATTTGCCAAATTCTCCTTGTGCGGCGGGACCAAGAATTCAACTGAATTATAATTTATATGATAGTCCGCAACTTTCTTCAGATGAAATCATAGAGATCTGTGAGGGAGAAACAGTTACGCTTTCAGCAAATATTAGCGGCGTGATTTACGATTGGTCGACCGGTGAAGAAACTTCAACAGTTAGTGTTAATGAAGAGGGTGACTATACGTTAACCGTAACCAATAGTGACGGTTGTACTGCAACTAAGATATTCACGGTACAATTTATAGAAGAACCCGAAATTAGTGAAGTTCTGATTGAAAACGGATTTATACAAATTATAACTCTTCAAGAAGGTAATTTTCTTTATTCGTTAGACGGCATTAACTATCAACCCACTAATGAATTTCAAGTAAATGAAGGTGGCGTTTACACGGCTTACGTAAAAGATGCTGAAGCTTGTAGAATAGCGACAAGAGAATTTCCGGTCTTGCTTTATCCTAAATTTATCACGCCAAATGAAGATGGCGTTAATGATATTTTTCAACTGAAAGGGATAGAATTCTTCGGTTCTTCAGAATTGTTGATTTTTGATCGTTTTGGTAAGTTACTATTTCAACAAAGGGGAAAACGCTTCTTTTGGGATGGTACTTATAATGGTAAAAGTTTACCTTCAAATGAATATTGGTTTATGGTTAACATAGAAGAAATGCCTACAGTTAAAGGACATTTTTCTTTAATTAAATAATATGTTTTAGATAATTTTTTGTCAAGAGGTATTAACTTTTTTATATCTTTATTTTTCTACTAACTAATTAAACAGATCTATGAGTTTCTTTTCAGATTTTAAAAAGTTTTTAATGAAGGGTGATATTGTTGCCCTTGCTACTGCAGTTGTTATTGGTGCTGCCTTTAAAACCATTGTTGATTCTGCAGTAAAAGACGTAATTACTCCCATAATTGGTTTATTGACCGGTGGAGTAGATTTTACCAAAAAATTTATTTCGCTAGATGGCGAAACTTATGCAAGCTTAGAAGCTGCTAGAGAAGCAAAAGCCGCAGTGATCACTTATGGTAATTTAATACAGGCATTGATTAATTTTGTGATCGTAGGTTTATTTATCTTCTTATTCTTAAGAGCTTATGAAAAAACCAAGAAAAAAGAAGATCCAAAACCGGTTGCTGCTCCAAAAGGACCAACGCAAGAAGAATTATTGGCTGAAATTAGAGATGAGCTAAAAAAACAAAATACATAAAAATTCGTAGTAACCGCTACACTATTCTTTTTTTAAAATTAAACCCTGCTCTAAAGGCAGGGTCTTTTTTTTGCTGAAATATTCAGCTAATCCTTTTATTTTCTGTGAATAATCAAACTTTAAATCCAAAAATCTCTACTATCTTTGCAACCGGTGCAAAAGCACACGATAAAAACTCAATAATTTAGATCTCAGTACAAAATGAAAGTAGCTGTTGTTGGTGCCACCGGTATGGTTGGCCAAGTGATGCTAAACGTTTTAGCAGAAAGAAATTTTCCTGTAACCGAATTAATTCCTGTTGCCTCAGAAAGATCTGTAGGTAAAGAAATTGAATTTAACGGAAAAAAGTTCGAAGTAGTTAACTTAGAAACAGCAGTAAAACGAAAACCTGAGATCGCTTTGTTTTCTGCCGGAGGAGATACTTCTTTAGAATGGGCTCCTAAATTTGCAGAGGCAGGAACTACCGTGATCGATAATTCTTCTGCTTGGCGAATGGATCCTACTAAAAAATTAGTAGTACCAGAAATTAATGCCGATAGCTTAACCGAAGAAGATAAAATTATTGCGAATCCCAACTGCTCAACGATTCAATTGGTCTTGGCTTTAAAGCCACTTCACGATAAGTTTGGTATTAAAAGAGTAATTGTTTCTACCTACCAATCGATCACCGGTACGGGAGTAAAAGCGGTACAACAATTAGAAAATGAATACAAAGGTGAAAAAGGTGAAATGGCTTACCCTTACCCAATTCATAAAAATGCAATCCCACATTGCGATATTTTCTTAGAGAACGATTACACCAAAGAAGAGATGAAGTTAACCAACGAAACCAAGAAGATCTTAAACGATGATACGGTATTAGTTTCTGCAACTGCGGTTAGAATTCCGGTAGTTGGTGGTCATAGCGAATCGGTAAACATCGAGTTTGAAAAAGATTTTGAAATTGATGAAGTAAAAGCGGTTTTAAAAGAATTTCCGGGTATCACGCTACAAGACAATCCAGCTGTGAACACCTACCCAATGCCAATTTATGCCGAAGGTAAAAACGATGTGTTTATAGGAAGAATTCGAAAAGATCACTCACACCCACGAGCATTAAATTTGTGGATCGTAGCCGATAATTTAAGAAAAGGTGCGGCTACAAATGCTGTACAAATTGCAGAATATTTGGTAAAACAAGAAGCTTAGATTTTAGCTATTTCAGCCTAAAATTTCTAGATTTTAAATAATAAATTGAAAAAGTCTCATTCAAGTTTTAAGAAATTTAACACTTGATTGAGGCTTTCTTTTATAGCTTTGCGCTTATGCTGTTAGCTAATCGTGTAAAAAATAACCTCTCTTGGGTATTTCTTACTGCCTTTATACTTATTAAAGTTGCAGGCTTACACGGTATAGTTCATTCAGATGATGTTGACGATACGCAAGATTGTATTTGGTGTCATTTAGCAGGAACCGATGAAAAAACTCCGCTAATATCCTCGTCAAATACTTTTGAAATTGAAGAACCCGTTCTTCAAGAGCATCATTTTATAATTAGCAATTATTCTTCTCTAGCGACAGAAAAAACTCCTTTCTGTCTAATTTACAATAAACCTCCACCCTTCTATACAGTTTAATCTGGGTTTTCTAATATGCATTAGAGACCAATAAAGGCTATTTCAATATTAAATAGCTTAAAATTATTCATTTATCTACCAGTTTAGAGAAATGAAAAGTATAACTGTATAAACAATAACGCATGAAAAATTTTATTGCGGCTATCCTGTTGATATCTGTAAGTTTTTCTATACAAGCACAAAATTGCGAAAATAAACTTAGTGGTAAGGTAATAGATTATCATAACGGTGACCCATTAATTTATGCTATAATTAATGTAATTAATACCGATATTGAAGTTTATTCTGATTTTGATGGGAATTTTGAGATTCCGGAGCTTTGTAATGGTAAAATTGTCATCTACCCTATTCTAATCGAAGGCGATACTTTTGAAACTATTAAATTAGAACATCATTTAGAAGATTTAGGAGAAGTGAATGTTACCGCAAATCGCTATCTCGAAAAGTCGAAAACAGGACAGGAGAAAACGCTCGATTCTGAAGTTCTAGAAAAATATAGTGCCGCCAGCCTAGGTGATGCTCTTAAAGAAATAAGCGGAGTATCTTCCTTAAACACCGGAAATAATGTTGTAAAACCCGTAATACAAGGTTTACATAGTAGTCGCATATTAATTATGAATCAAGGTGTTCGTATGGCAGATCAAGAATGGGGTGCAGAACATGCGCCAAATGTCGATTTAAATGCTGCCGGAAACATTACAGTAGTAAAAGGTGCTTCTGCTTTACAATATGGTGGTGATGCTATCGGTGGCGCTGTTATCGTAGAACCTCAACGTATTCCCGTAAAAGATACTTTGTATGGCAAAACCATAATTTCTGGAGAAACAAATGGTCGTGGCGGTGCATTAACATCTAGCCTTACCAAAAGTTATGCAAACGGTTGGTTTGGTAATATCCAAGGAACGTTTAAAAAGTTTGGAGATTATAAATCTCCAGATTATTCACTCACCAATACCGGTAACGAAGAAAAAGATCTCTCTGTAGGTTTTGGATTAAATAAGTTTACTTCAGGATTTTCTGCTTATTATAGCTTTTATCATACTAAGATAGGAATACTTCGATCATCCCATATTGGTAATGTAAATGATCTAATTAAAGCTATAAATAATGAGGAGCCTGTTGTAGTAAATAATTTTTCTTACGATATTAATTCACCCAAACAAGAGGTAGAACATCATTTGGCTAAATTAAAATTCTACAAACGTTTTGAAGGCTTAGGAAAATTGAATGTTCAATATGATTATCTGCTTAACAATCGTTTAGAATATGATATTAGAACCGGTGATGATAAAGGCAAACCTTCTGTAGATTTAGAGCTACAAACTCATACGCTGTCT
>JYMV01040459.1_pt1 | contig 29324 bp, 29 predicted proteins | sample 338911 | NCBI WGS metagenome assembly JYMV01 (sample SAMN03354496, study PRJNA234377) | hydrothermal vent metagenome | biome: Deep sea; feature: Hydrothermal plumes at the Eastern Lau Spreading Center, Western Pacific Ocean; material: Seawater | place: Tonga | collected 2009 | depth 2000 m m
TAGTGTCGACATTGGAAGTTCAGGTGCGATTTATTTCAGACAGTCAATTGCCTTGCCCTAATGTTGCTATTGTAATGACTGATGCTAACCATAGCGCCTGCTGACATAAAGCTTCTAATTGATAAATACTGTGCGAACAAAATAAAATGGTACACCCACGTGCTTTAAGCGCCATAATCCGGTCAAATGATTTACGAGCAAAATGCCCGTCACCCACTGAAAGTGCCTCATCAATAACCAAAATATCAGGATCAACATGGGTTGCAACAGAAAAGGCCAAGCGCACATACATACCACTGGAATACGTTTTAACCGGCTGGTCTATAAAATCACGAATCCCTGAGAATTCCACAATATCTTCAAATCGTGCGGTGACTTCGTCCTGAGTCAATCCCATAATAGCGGCACTCATAAAAACATTTTCACGGCCGGTAAATTCAGGATTAAAACCAGCGCCTAATTCTAATAAAGCCGCAATTCGTCCCTTAACCAGCACTTCCCCATGTGTTGCGGTTAATGTGCCACAAACCAGTTGTAATAAAGTTGACTTCCCGGCACCATTGACCCCAAGAATGCCAATGACATCCCCCTTTGCAATTTCAAAGCTCACATTCTTCAGCGCCCAAAATTCACGAAAATACTGCCGCTTGCCACGAAATAAGAACTGTTTCAGGCGATCACGAGGCTGGGCATAAATGTGGTAGCTCTTACCCACATTCTTAACACTAATCACGGATTCAGAGGACATCAGCAAAGCCCTTTTTGGTTTTCATAAACCAAAAAAACCCTAACCAAGCGACCACCCACGAAACAACACCGTAAAGGGTTAAAAAAACCCAATCGGGCTGACCGCCCCAAATCAAAATATTACGAATCTGCTCAACAATAAAAGTGATTGGATTTAAAAACAAATACAATCGCAAGGTCTCTGGTAAGGCACTGAGTGGATAAAAAATAGGACTTAAAAATAGCATTGCCGTAAGCAATAAACCCACGACTTGACTAATGTCACGAATAAAAACACCGACTGAAGCCAAGAACCATGAAATGCCAATAATAACCAACAAAAATGGTAAAATAACAACCGGCAACCATAACATCCCCCAAGTCAAACTATGCCCGAGAAAAATCAAAAAACAAAATAACACCAACATACTGACGGCGGTATGAAACAACGCCGAGCCTAAAACGACCCACGGTAGAATTTCGAGAGGAAAAACCACTTTCTTAACATAATTCACATTAGCCAGAATCAATCCAGGCGCCCGTGAAACGCATTCTGAAAATAAATTAAAAATAATAAGCCCTGCAAATAAAACCAGCGCAAAATCATCCATTTCTAACTGTCCTTGTCCCCAGCGCGACTTTAAAACAAAACCAAAAACAAACGAGTAGATCGTTAGCATTAAAATAGGATTAACAAAAGCCCAGAAGAGACCTAAAAATGAACCCCGATAACGGCCAATAACTTCACGCCTGACCATTTGAGCGATCAGTGGATAATGTATGTAAAAAACTTTAAATAACTTCATGCATCCCAATAAAATTAATTTATTTTAACATCGTCAATTTTCATGGAGTGCTTAAAAGCCAGGCCACCAGACAGCCCGCTCACTGGAACAAAGATCGGTCACACAGCCCACTGATCATTCAGAGGTCAATCAAAAACTAAAAACACCCCAACACACTACTTACCACGACGCGCTATCGGGACAAAATCTCGTTTTTCACTGCCTTCGTACAATTGCCGAGGACGCCCGATCGGACGTACTGGCGAGGCCATCATTTCCAGCCAGTGGGCAGCCCAGCCGGCAGTACGGGCAATGGTAAACATCACGGTAAACATATCGACCGGAATATTCAGGGCTTTGTAAATTAAGCCTGAGTAGAAATCTACGTTCGGGTAGAGTTTACGCTCAATAAAATAGTCATCATTCAAGGCATACTGTTCCAGTGCTAATGCCAATTCAAACAAGGGACCTAACTCTTCTTTATGCGCTAAAACTTCGTGACAGACATCACGAATAATAATCGCTCTGGGGTCAAAGTTTTTATACACCCGGTGACCAAAACCCATTAGACGAAAAGGGTCGTTCTTATCTTTAGCCTTGTTAATATATTTCTCAATATTATCAACGGTGCCGATCTCCTCTAACATACTGAGCACCGCCTCATTAGCGCCGCCATGCGCTGGCCCCCATAGTGCTGCGATCCCTGCCGCCATACAGGCGTAAGGATTAGCCCCGGTGCTGGCGGCTAAACGTACCGTCGAGGTACTGGCATTTTGTTCATGATCAGCATGTAAAATAAACAATAAATTCAGCGCCTTAATCGCTACCGGATCTAAATAATGGCCTTTGGTAATAAACGATTGCTCTTCGGGGCGAGAAAACATCATGTTCATGAAATTCTCACAATATTCTAAATCGGCACGTGGATAAACCACCGGGCGCCCGACAGAATGGCGATAACAGAGGGAGGCTATCATCGGCAACTTACCAATCAACCGCGTCGCGCAAATTTCCCGGTGCTGCAAATTGTTAATATCCAGTTCGCTGTGATAAAACGCTGACAGCGAGGCCACCACGCCAACCATCATCGCCATCGGATGTGAATCGTGGTTAAAACTCTGAAACAGACGAATTAAGCCTTCATGAATCGCTGACCGGTAATTAACTGCATCATTAAATTCAGCCAATTGGATTTCAGTGGGCAAATGCCCTTTCATCAACAGATAAGCGGTTTCGATAAAGGTACAATTGGCCGCCAGATCTTCAATCGGGTAACCGCGGTAAAGTAAAATACCTTTATTGCCATCAATAAAGGTAATCGAACTTTTACAACTGGCGGTTGACACATAGCCTAGGTCATAGGTAAAAAATCCTAGATCCTGATGAATCTTTCGAATATCAGCAACCGGGGTTCCTGCACTGCCCTTTAACAAGGGATATTCCGCACGTTCACCGGTAGAATTATTAATAATCGAAATAGTGTCCTTCGCCATACAGCCTCTTGTTTTGTTAACAATTATTTTCTTAATCTTTTATCAGCGTTGTTATGCCGCCAGCCGTTTAAAGATTATTTTACCCGACCAGTCTACAACCATGCAATGTGAGCGCATTTATTGAGGCTTGCTACATTCACTAAACTGCCGCTAACTTCCGTTAAGAAATCGCCAAAAGGATCTAAAATACCACATTAACCGCCAACACGCTAAAAACTATTTTTTAATTACTAGCCGCGTTTATTCGCCCTCTACCTGCTGATAGCGCTCAATTTGGTCAAAATTCAAATACCGATAGGTCTCTTCAGAAGATGCCGCCAAACCCTCCGCGTAGGCCATATATTCGGAAAACGTTGGAATGCGGCCCAAAATGGAACACACCGCGGCCAATTCTGCCGAGGCTAAATAAACATTGGCGCCTGTTCCTAAACGATTCGGGAAATTACGGGTTGAAGTAGAAACCACCGTGGAATTTTCAGCCACCCGCGCCTGATTACCCATGCACAAAGAACAGCCCGGCATTTCCATACGGGCACCGGCTTTACCAAAGATGCTGTAATAGCCTTCTTCGGTTAACTGCGTTTGGTCCATTTTAGTCGGTGGTGCTACCCACAAGCGCGTTGGTAACTCGCCTGTGTGTTGATCTAATAATTTACCCGCCGCACGAAAATGGCCGATATTGGTCATACACGAACCTAAAAAGACCTCATCAATCGCCGTACCAGCCAATTCAGATAACGGTTTCACATCATCCGGATCGTTCGGGCAAGCCAATAACGGCTCGGTAATTTCATTCAAATCGATCTCAATGATCTCGAAATAATCCGCATCGGCATCGGGTTCCAGTAACACGGGATTTTCCAGCCAGGCTTTCATTTCGTCAATACGCCGCGCCAAGGTCCGGCTGTCGCCATACCCTTGTGCAATCATCCAGTTCAGCAAGGTAATATTGGAATTGATATATTCCCGAATCGGCGCTTCATTTAACCGGATAGAACAACCGCCGGCTGAGCGTTCGGCGGATGCATCTGACAATTCAAAGGCTTGCTCTACTTTTAAATCAGGTAAGCCTTCAATCTCCAAAATGCGCCCGGAAAAAACATTCTTTTTGCCTTTTTTCTCAACCGTTAACAGCCCTTTTTGAATGGCCGTGTAAGGAATGGCATTCACTAAGTCGCGCAAGGTAACCCCCGGCTGCATCTCCCCTGAAAAGCGCACCAACACCGACTCTGGCATGTCCAACGGCATCACGCCGGTGGCCGCTGCAAAGGCGACTAAACCGGACCCTGCCGGAAATGAAATCCCTAAGGGGAAACGGGTATGCGAATCCCCGCCAGTTCCAACCGTATCGGGCAGTAACATTCTATTCATCCACGAATGAATGACCCCGTCGCCCGGGCGCAGCGACACCCCGCCGCGGTTCATAATAAAATCAGGCAAGGTATGTTGCGTTTCAATATCAATCGGCTTCGGGTAAGCTGCCGTATGGCAAAAAGACTGCATCACCAAGTCAGCCGAAAAACCTAAACACGCTAAATCTTTTAATTCATCGCGGGTCATCGGTCCTGTGGTATCTTGCGAACCCACGGTCGTCATTTTAGGCTCACAATACGTCCCGGGACGCACCCCTTCAACCCCGCAGGCCTTACCGACCATTTTTTGCGCCAAAGAATAACCTTGGCTCGACTCGGCCGCACTAGCCGGTGTTTTAAAGACCTCAGAAACCGGCAGACCCAAAGCCTCTCGGGCACGGGCGGTCAGTCCACGGCCGACAATTAGCGGAATACGCCCGCCGGCTCTCACTTCATCTAACAAGACATCGGTTTTAAAACTAAAGGTACTGATCGGTTCATCGGTGCCGTGACGTTTAATAACCCCTTCATACGGGTAAATATCAATCACATCCCCCATCGCGAGATCATCAACATCACATTCGATCGGCAAAGCGCCTGAATCTTCCATGGTGTTAAAAAAGATCGGCGCAATTTTTCCACCCAAACAAACACCACCGCTCCGTTTATTAGGCACATAAGGGATATCATCGCCCATATGCCACAGTACCGAATTAGTCGCTGATTTTCGAGACGACCCCGTTCCCACCACATCGCCCACATAGGCGAGAGGAAACCCTTTAGCTTTTAACTCAACAATCTGTGCTAACGCATTGCTAATACCCTCGCGTGGATTCTTAAGCATCGCTTGTGCATGCAGCGGAATATCCGGCCGCGACCAGGCATCCGGGGCTGGCGATAAATCATCGGTATTGGTTTCACCAGTGACCTTAAATACGGTTACGGTCATTAACGCCGGGACTTCTGGCTTTTCTGTAAACCATTCCGCATTCGCCCACGACTCAACCACCGTTTGGGCATAGGCATTGCCATTATCGGCTTTATCTTTAACATCGTAAAAAGCATCAAAAATCAACAAGGTGTGACTCAGTGCTTGCGCTGCAATCGGTGCTAAAACTTCATTATCCAACAAGGCAATCAAAGGCGCTATGTTATAGCCACCCAACATCGTGCCTAACAATTCAGTGGCACGTTCGGCTGTTAAAATGGGTGAGCGCGTCTCACTTTGAGCAATAGCCGCCAGAAACCCTGCCTTCACATAGGCGGCCTCATCAACGCCGGCCGGCACTCGGTTCGCCAGTAAATCTAATAAAAAATCCTCCTCGTTCAGCGGTGGATTTTCAATCAATTTAACTAAACCAGCGACTTGTTCAGCCGATAAGGGTTGAGGAACAATACCCTGCTCCAAGCGTTCTTCTACATGTTGGCGATAATCATCTAACATTTACGACTCTCATTGGGAATTTGACAAAGACAGACACTTTAAGTGCCCCTGATAGACAGGCATCAAACTAAAAAACGTCGGCTGCGCCAGACTGTTAATTTGATATAAGTAACGGCAAATTATAGCAGAACAGCACCTTTTTTTAAAGATACAACGCGGGGAAAGCACTTGTTAATAACGTAAAAAAACATACCAGCTTAAAGTGGGCAAGGTATAAAACGCAATACCTTACCGACCTTAACGCTTGTCTGAAAAGAAGAAAAAAACTACTTAAATTACCCTAAGGCCATAGCATCACGGATCGCTTGGCCCATCTCCGTGGTTCCAGCTCTGGAATTTGGATTTAAATCAGGGGTTACAAAGGTGCCGTCATAAATGACTTTTTTAACGGCTCGCTCAACGCGATCACTGGCGGCATCTTCACCTAAATGCTTGAGCATCATCGCACCCACCATAATCACCGCGGTCGGATTAGCCAGGTTCTTACCGGCAATATCCGGCGCACTGCCATGAACCGCCTCAAACAAAGCCGCATCGGCACCAATATTAGCACCCGGAATTAAGCCTAAACCGCCCACTAACCCTGCTGTTAGATCCGATAAAATATCACCAAACATATTAGTCGTCACGACCACATCAAATTGCGCCGGATTCATCACCATGTGCATACAAGCCGCATCGATGATTTTTTCGTCAAATTCAATGGCCGGGTAACTCGGCGCAATTTCACGCGCAATATCCAAAAATAAACCTTGGGTGAATTTTAAAATATTCGCCTTATGACAAACTGTTACTTTTTTACGGTTATTATCGACCGCATATTCAAAGGCATAACGAATAATTTTTTCAGAAGCCTCTCGGGTCACCACCACAAGACTCTCAGCGATATCTTTTTCCGGTGTTAAATAATGCTCGAGGCCGCAGTACAACCCTTGGGTATTTTCCCTGATCACTACAATATCCACATCTTCAAATCGAGTATTAACCCCGGGCCAAATTCTTGCGGGACGCACATTGGCATAGAGATTAAATTTTTGTCTAAGAACCACATTAATGCTTCGAAAGCCGCCGCCCGAAAGCGTGGTTAACGGCCCTTTAAACGCCACTCGGTTACGGGTAAATGACGCAACGGTTTCATCGGGAATAGGGGTGCCGTATTTTTCATACGCTGCCATGCCGGCTTCGGCTTCTTCCCAGTTAATTTGAACGCCGGTGGCATCAATGACCTTAACCGCCTCTGCCATAATCGATGGACCAATGCCATCCCCTTTGATTAATGTCACGTTATGCATAACAACTTTCCTAAATGGTAAAAAAAGGACTTCATGATACACCCTTTGTAAGATGATAAAAACCAGTGCTCTGAAATGATTTTCAAGCGCAATAACCTGCCGTTTACAAAACCTGCATCAGCCTAAGCCACACGTTGAGGCGTTCTTAAAATACGCTATTTTTTTTATCACGTGCGCCTGTGCCGGGCACGCCGGACGCTCAGTACCGAATAAATATGCCGACAACTCTAAATCCTCCAACGCCACTAAGGCTTCAAAGGCTAAACGCTCCGGATCGGATGCCTTTTGATAGCGCTGCTCTAAATAGGTCATTAGCAACCGGTCTAACTCCAACGATCCGCGCCGGCAACGCCACTTGAGTTTAGCTAACCTCGCCATCGACTACCGCTGTACCAACATTTTTTTTATTTCCGCAATCGCCTTGGCAGGATTTAAACCTTTAGGGCAGGTATCGGTGCAGTTCATAATGGTATGACAGCGGTAGACTTTAAACGCATCATTAAGCGCATCCAGACGCTGGTCTTTTTGATCGTCTCGACTCTCGACTAACCACCGATACGCCTGTAACAAGACGGCTGGCCCTAAATAACGATCCCCATTCCACCAGTAACTGGGGCAACTCGCCGAACAACACGCACACAACACACATTCATAAACACCATCGAGCTGTTTGCGTTCATCTATGGATTGCAATTGCTCCCGAGCACCAGAGGCGACACTATCTTCAGTGCCCCTAACCGCTTCAGAATTATTTTGCTGCAACCACGGCTCGATCGAAGCGTATTGCTGATAAAACGACGTCATATCGACCACCAGATCTTTAATCACCTTTAAATGCGGCAACGGATAAATACTAATAACCGCTGGGTAGTCGGCAATAGCGACCAAACAGGCCAAGGTATTTTTACCGTTAATATTCATCGCGCAAGAACCACACACGCCTTCTCGACACGAACGCCTAAACGTCACCGTGGGGTCCAATTCATCTTTAATTTTAATAATAGCGTCCAAGACTTTACTGCCGCACTGGTCTAAATCAATTTGATAACGATCCAGCCGTGGGTTTTGTGCGTCTTCCGGTTCAAAACGGTAAATATGAATTTCTTTAACCCGCTTAACATCAGGGGAAGCCAATAGACTGTTGCCCGCCTTCACCTTGGAATTTTTAGGGAGGGTAAACTCAACCATTTAATACACTCGCCGAGCCGGTGGAATGACGTCCACATCGTCGCTTAAGGTATACAAATGAACCGGACGATAGCCTATCCTTACCGTTTCATTCTGTAGCCAAATAACCGTATGTTTCAACCAGTTAACATCATCACGCTCCGGAAAGTCTTCCCGCGCATGACTGCCACGGCTTTCGGTGCGGTTATGGGCTGCATGCATCGTCACTCGCATTTGCGCCAATAAATTATCCAACTCTAAGGTTTCTACCAAATCGGTATTCCAGATTAACGAGGCATCCGTGACGCGAACACGGGCAAAAGAACGCGCAATCGCCTCCATATTCACGACCCCTTGGTGAAGCAAATCGGCCGTTCGAAAAACAGCGGCACTTTTTTGCATTTCTTTTTGCATGGCCAGACGAATCTCACTCGGCAACAAATCCCCTTTCGAATAACGAATCCGATCAAAACGCGCCAACGCCGCCTCACAAGCTGCTTGCTGCAATGGTTTTAGCTTTTGACCGGGCACCACAATTTCAGCGCAACGATTCGCCGCAGCCCGACCAAAAACAATTAAGTCTAACAACGAATTAGACCCCAAGCGATTGGCCCCATGAACGGAGACACAGGCCGCCTCGCCAATAGCCATTAACCCGGGCACCACCACATCGGGGTTGCCTTCAACTGCGGTCACCACTTCAGCAAAACGATTCGTTGGAATGCCGCCCATACTGTAATGCACGGTGGGTATCACCGGAATGGGCTCTTGGGTCACATCAACGCCGGCAAAAACACGCGCGGTCTCAGTAATGCCCGGAAGCCGCTCATTCAACAATGCTCGGTCGAGATGCTCAAGATGTAAAAACACATGGTCTTTATCAGCACCCACGCCTCGCCCTTCATTAATTTCAAGGGTAATCGCGCGGCTTACCACATCCCTTGATGCCAAATCACCGGCTGAAGGCGCATAGCGCGCCATAAAACGCTCGCCCTCAGCATTCGTTAGGAACCCCCCTTCTCCACGCACACCTTCCGATATTAAACACCCTTCGCCATAAATACCGGTAGGATGAAATTGTACAAACTCCATATCCTGCAAGGGGAGACCGGCTCTAAGCACCATCGCATTACCATCGCCGGTCACCGTATGTGCCGACGTACAGGAAAAATAGCCCCGACCATAACCGCCTGTGGCCATCACCGTCATTTGCGCGGTGAATAAATGCAAAGAACCGTCTTCCAAGCACCACGCTAAAACGCCCCGGCATTCACCCTGCTCCATAATCAAATCTAAAACGATGTATTCAATAAAGAATTCAGTCTGATGCTTTAACGCCTGTTGATACAGGGTATGTAAAATAGCGTGCCCTGTTGCATCGGCCGCCGCACAGGTCCGCTTGGCCTGACCTTTGCCAAAATGCGTGGTCATGCCGCCAAAGGCGCGCTGGTATATCTTACCCTCCGGGGTTCTGGAGAAAGGTACGCCATAGCCTTCTAATTCGATAATGGCCGGAATCGCTTCTTTACACATATATTCAATAGCATCCTGATCGCCTAACCAATCAGACCCTTTGACGGTATCGTACATATGGTAGCGCCAGTCGTCCTCACCCATATTACCCAAGGCCGCACTCACCCCGCCTTGCGCTGCTACGGTATGACTTCGGGTCGGAAAAACCTTACTGAGACACGCGGTTTTAAGTCCTTTTTCCGCCATGCCAAATGCGGCCCGAAGCCCCGCGCCACCGGCACCGACAACGACCACGTCGTAATTGTGTTCAATAATTTTATAGGCCGGTTTATGCAAACCTTACACCCTGAAAAATAAAATAATTACGGCCAATACAGCACTTGCCACTAACAACCCAAACCCCCACAAGGATACGAATATCAGTTTCTCCTGAAGCTGTTGATCGGTCATATAATCCTCGATGATCACTTTCAATCCTAAATAACTATGAGACGCCACAACGCCTAGAAAAATAAAAAGACAAGCCAGACTCAAAGGCCCCAACAACCATTCTCTGAACTCTTGGTAGGAAGCTGTGAGACCATAATGAAAAAATACCCCTAACCAGATTACCAATGGCACCAAGAGGACTGCGCTAAGGCGTTGCAACAGCCACTGGTTTTTAAAAGACATCGGCGCTAGCTTATCTCCCAATCGACTGATAAATCCGCTTATTTTCGCTACCATATCCGCGTATTAAATCAACACAATAGCAACAACCGATACCACAAGCGTCAACCACACTTCCCACAACGCATAAGCGTGCAGACGCGTAGCTTCAAAGCCAAAGCCAAGATCCCACAGTAAATGCCGCAACCCATGAACTAAATGAAATGATAAAGCAAATACAAAACCTGCCAACATTATTTGCATAGGCCACTGATTTAAAAAAGCCTGAACCGTCAAAAACACGACCTCGCCACTGGCCAGTGCTACTATGAGCGCGAGAAAAACAAACAATCCCACTATTAATAAAACACCTGTAATTCGATGACTGATAGAGAGCACGGCGGTCAAGGGCAATTTGTAAACGGTTAAATGCGGCGCTAAAGGGCGGTGACTATTCAACATTATTTAGGAATTTAAGATTAATCATTTTGATACCATCATAATACATTTCAATTAACAAACACCATCTGCCTTAAAATTATCATCCCTAACCACAGTCACACTAAAATAGTGTAAATAGTCCACTTGCCAAGTTTTATTTGGTAAATTTTTGTTTTATAATAGGAATTTTTTACCCCCCTTTGAGAGAAACTTATGGAAAAACCATTTATCCTGCACATGCTTACGACCGCAAAAAATCTAAGCCCTTTTGATGTCAACATGGCATTGGATGCCGGCTGGATTTCAGCAATCCCTTACATTAATGTCGAACCCAGTGAAATTCGCGGTCTGGTACAGGATGCCATTTTCTCCCGCAGCCAGAAAAGCATGCAAAGAACCGGTATTTTCATCGGCGGGCGTGACACGAAACAAGCGATGGACATGCTTAAATCTGCTAAGCATGCCATGGTACCTCCTTTTGAAGTTTCTGTATTTGCCGACCCGAGCGGCGCCTTTACCACAGCAGCCGGCATGGTTGCTTGTGTCGAGCGGGAACTCAAGGATAAATTCAACACCACACTGGAAGGCAAAAACATTCTTGCTTTAGGCGGTACCGGCCCTGTCGGCCAAGCCGCTGCTGTTATTTCTGCTAAAGCCGGCGCTAACGTCACTATTGTGGGCCGCCAACTGGAAAAAGCGCAACATATTGCCGAGATGTGCACCACTGAATTTGGCGATGGTCAAATTACCATCCAAGGCGCTGCCGATGCCGACAAAGGCGAGTTGATCCAAAATACCGATATTGTTTATGCAACTGCAGCGGCTGGCATTGAAGTCTTAAGCGCTGAACTGGTGGCCTCCGCGCCGATCTTAAAAGTGGCTGCCGATGTTAATGCCGTACCGCCATCGGGCATTGCCGGTTTAGACGCTTTCCACAATGGCACCCCGATTGAAGGCTCCACCAGCGGTGCTGTTGGCGTCGGTGCATTAGCTATTGGCAACATTAAGTACAAGGCCCAAAATCAACTGCTTAAACAAATGATCGAGCACACCAGTGGCAGCCCACAATTTCTGCATTTTGAACACGCTTTTGAAGTCGCAAGAGAGCACATTAACTCGGCTGGCTAATTACCACTATCCGGTGTCATGACACCTCACAATCAGGACTTTTATTGCCGCTGACCGTTAATTCATACTCATGATTAAAGGCCGGCGGCTGTTACCACCCAAAAACAACTCAGGAATTATCTCAATGCCGAAGAAAAGCATTCTTCATATGTTTGACCCCATGCCCCATAACAGCCCGTTCGATGTCAACATGGCGGCTGACGCGGGTTTTGATATCATCATGCCTTATAACAATGTTAACTTCGAAGACACCCAACGTTTAGTTCAAGATGCGATTTTTTCACGAGGCCCCAAAGGGGTTAAGCAAACTGCTATTTTTATAGGTGGCCGCGATATGAGTCTGGCTTACGACATGTTAACCGCCAGCAAACGCGCCATGGTCCCCCCTTTTGAGGTCTCTGTACTCGCGGACCCGAGCGGCGCCTTTACCACCGCCGCCGCATTGGTTGCTTGTGTTGAAAAAGTACTGGCCGACACGACAACAAGAACTATTGGCGATTGTAACATCGTTGTTTTTGGCGGCACCGGTCCTGTGGGTATTGCCAGCGGCGTGATAGCATCACTCACGGGCGCCACCACCACCTTAGTGGATCACCTCAATATACATACGGCTCAAGATACAGCCCAAGAATACAACCGGCTCTTTAACTGCCAACTTCAAGGCGCTGTTGCCGGTAACCACGATGAAAAGTCAGCCCTCCTGGCAGAGGCTGATATTATATTATGTACCGCTAAAGCCGGCGTTCAGGTTATTAACCAAGCACTACTCTCAACAGCGACACAACTTAAAGTTGCCGGCGATGTGAACGCCGTACCGCCTGCCGGCATTGAAGGCATTAAATTAAAAGATTTTGGCCGACGATTCAATAAAGGCTCATCCGCTGTCAGCGTCGGCCCCTTAACCATTGGCGACATAAAATATAAAACACAGCAACGTCTACTCCAACAACTACTTGCCACAGAAAAGCCGGTTTACCTTGACTTTCGTGAGGCTTTCAGCGTAGCACGCAATATAGTAAAGCTATCATAACACCGCGCGTAAATCAGGCTCCAGCCTTCCAATCGGTATAGTTATATTTAATCGCAAGATGCATTAATTCAATATCATTGTGGACATCCAGCTTTTTAAACACCCGATAACGATAAGTCACTACCGTTTTTTCCGTGACCTTTAACAATTCAGCAATTGTTTTAATAGCATGACCTTGTAAGGTCAAATGCAGAACACTGGCTTCGCGATTAGAAAGCAAAGAAAAAGGATTACCCCCTATTACGCCTAAATTTTTTAACGCAATATTTTGAGCAACCTTATCGCTTAAGTAGAAATCACCGGCCAACACCGTCTGAATCGCCACGACCAACTGCCCAACACCGGTATCTTTACAAATAAAACCTGAAACACCCATCTGAACCAAATGCGCCGGTATAGGACCGTCATCCAAAACAGATAATACAATGACCTTAGTGGCCGTTGCTGCTTGTAATATTTTCCGGGCTGTCTCAACGCCTCCGATTCCCGGCATATTAACATCCAGAAAAATAATATCCGGCGATAATTCTTTATGCTGGGCCAAAGCCTCTTCACCGGATGAAGCCAGATAACACGTTACCTCCAGACTGGAAGCTGCTTCTAATAAAGACTTCACACCGAGGCGAATAAGTTCTTGATCATCAACAATTAAAACCTTAATCAAAACCACTCCTTAAAAAAACACCTAACATCGCGCCTGATCTTATCAGGCTGTCTTTAAATCGGTATCGTTCTTTTTAAACTTTTCGGAACCATCATTTACGGCAAATGATAACATTATGAAATTACAATTAAGAAATAATTGACCACAAAACTAATAAGAAAACCAGCTGAATTGATCTGAATAGCAAAGGACATAAGAAGAATATAATGGCGGAGAGGCAGGGATTCGAACCCTGGGAGGGCTACAAACCCTCAACGGTTTTCAAGACCGCCGCTTTCGACCACTCAGCCACCTCTCCTAAACAGATGCTATGATACCTAAAATAAAGAAAAAATTCCAGCCTGAAAACACATCAATTATCGCCTCCGTTTTAGAGACCTCGCCGCACACAACGCACTGGAAAAATATGGCCTGCCACACTACTGCATCAGCACCTCTAAACCGGCCTGCTCAACAGCGACACCGGCCTTGAAACTTGACTCGACTTGACGTTCTAAATTAGCAAAATCAAATAAATCAGTATCCGCCAGCTGCGAGGGCGCAACGTTTTTTAACCCGGTAAAAATACTCTCAAGACGCCCAGGAAACTGCCGGTCCCAAGTTTGCAGCATCACCTTCATAGCCTGACGTTGAAGATTTTCCTGTGAGCCACACAGATTACACGGAATAATAGGATACGCTTTCATTTGTGCAAATCGTGCGATATCTTTTTCGCGGCAATAGGCCATCGGCCGAATCACCATATTTTTCTTATCATCACTTAATAATTTTGGCGGCATAGCTTTTAACTTACCGCCATAAAACAAATTCAGAAAAAAAGTTTCAATGATGTCATCACGGTGGTGTCCTAAAGCAATTTTAGTGATTCGATTGTCCTGCGCATAGCCATACAAAGTACCACGCCGCAATCTTGAACACAGCCCACAGGTCGTTTTTCCTTCGGGAATAATCTCCTTCACCACACTGTAGGTATCACGCTCAATAATATCAAAAGGTACACCTAAGCCCTTTAAATACTCAGGTAAAACATGCTCTGGGAAACCCGGTTGTTTCTGATCTAAATTAACAGCTATCAAGTCAAAATGAATCGGCGCGGTTTGCTGTAAATTATGCAAAATAGAAAGCATCGCATAGGAATCCTTGCCCCCTGACAAACAAACCATCACACGGTCACCGTCGGCGATCATGTCATAATCAGCAATGGCACGACCCACATCACGGCGCAGCCGTTTTTGTACCTTATTTAATTCAATACGTGATTTAGCGTCAACAGCAGACATAACATTGAAACTGCGAAAATAATAATCAAAAAAAAGAAAAAAGCAGAGGTTACTAAAACACCCGCCTGGCGTTAATTTAGTCGTCCATTTGTTGGAAGATCAACGTTGCGTTCGTACCGCCAAAACCAAAACTGTTTGACATCACTGTTTTCAATGGCACATTATCGCGGCGTTCTCGAACAATAGGAACCCCTTCCGCTTGAGGATCTAACTGGGTAATATTTGCAGAAGCACACAAGAATTGTTCTTTCATCATCAACATAGAATAAATCGCTTCATTAACTCCGGCACCGCCTAAGGCATGACCGGTTAACGATTTCGTTGAACTGACAGCGGGCATATTATCGCCAAAAACCTGACGCAATGCTTCTAACTCGCGAGTATCTCCGACCGGCGTACTGGTACCATGGGCATTAATATAATCCACAGGACCTGTAACCATTGCCAAGGCTTGTTGCATACACCGAACCGCACCTTCGCCGGAGGGTTGTACCATATCATAACCATCGGACGTCGCCCCGTAGCCGACTAATTCAGCATAAATTTTTGCACCGCGTGCTTGCGCATGCTCTAAATCTTCTAGCACTAAAACACCGCCACCGCCGGAAATAACAAAACCATCACGCGTCACATCATAAGCTCTGGAGGCGGTTTGTGGCGTATCATTATATTTTGAAGACAACGCCCCCATGGCATCAAACAACACTGACATGGTCCAGTGCACTTCCTCACCACCGCCCGCAAAAACAATATCCTGCTTACCCATTTGGATTTGTTCCATCGCATTACCGATACAATGCGCACTGGTCGCACAGGCCGAGGTAATAGAATAATTAATACCCTTTATTTTAAACGGTGTCGCCAAGCAAGCAATATTGGTACTCGACATGGTGCGAGGCACCATATAAGGTCCGACACGCTTCACGCCTTTGGCCCGCAAAATATCGGCTGCAGCAACCAGATTAGACGTTGACGGCCCGCCGGAACCCATAATTAAACCGGTTCTGACATTTGATACGTCACTTTCTTCAAGTCCAGCATCATCAATCGCCTGTTGCATAGCGATGTAATTAAATGCCGCACCATCGCCCATAAAACGCTTGACTTTACGGTCGATAAATTCGTCAAGATCGATATTAATCGGCCCATGAACATGACTTCTAAAACCCAGCTCCTTGTATTCCTCAGAAAAAACAATACCCGAACGGCCAGCCTTTAAAGAATCAACAACCTCGGCTTGATTATTTCCTATCGGAGAGACTACACCCAACCCTGTAACCACTACTCGTTTCATGTTATTTCTCCTCAGAAATCTTCGGTTGAGGTAAACAAACCCACACGCAGATCTGTTGCTTCATAAATAACTTTACCGTCCACTTCCATCGTAGCATCGGCTATACCCATTACTAACTTACGTAAAATGACACGCTTTAAATCCAAACGATAGGTCACCTTCTTAGCACCCGGCAAAACCTGACCTCGAAACTTAACATCACCGACGCCCAGTGCACGCCCTTTCCCAGGACCGCCCATCCAACATAAATAAAAGCCAACCAATTGCCACATCGCATCCAACCCCAAACACCCTGGCATCACCGGGTCACCTTGAAAATGACAATCAAAAAACCATAAGTCCGGTGTAATGTCTAATTCAGCAACAATACTGCCCTTATCAAACTGTCCGCCTTCATCTGAAATATGAGTAATACGATCCATCATCAGCATATTAGGCAGGGGTAATTGCGCATTCGTCGGGCCATATAATTCACCTCGCCCAGACATTAATAATTCTTCTCGGGTAAAGCTATGCTGTTTCTGCATAAGTCGTAAAATCCTTAATTTTTAAAAATATGATTGCTATTATCCAATACTCGACCCAAAAAAGCAGTAACTACAACGTATTTTTACTTTTACCTTGAAATATAATCAATGGCTCGCTGTATTCTTGCCAGTGTTTTAGAACGTCCCAACAAGGTCAAGGTCACATCAATCGCGGGCGTTGCCGCCTGCCCGGAAATTGCTACACGTAACGGTTGTGCCACTTTGCCTAGTTTTAAATCCATCGCTTGTGCTGTTTCAAGAACGATCTGATGCAAGGCTTCACCATCCCACTTCACCAGCGCTGTAAATTGAACCAACAACTTTTGCAAGACCAAAGCAGCCTCACCTTTAAAGTTCTTTTTCGCCGCTTTTTCATCATAAGATTCAAAATCCTGATAAAAATAACGGCTTGCCGCAGCCATTTCCTTCAAGGTCTTGCTGCGTTCACGCAATGCCACGACAACCGCCTCAACAGCGGGCCCAGCCTCCGTATTGATACCTTGATTATCTAAATGCCACTGCAAATGCGGCGTTACGGCTGCGGGTTCAGCCGTCATTATATATTGATGATTCAACCATAATAATTTCTCCGTATTAAAGGCTGACGCAGAAACATTCACCGAGGCTAAATCAAAATGCTCAATCATTTCAGCAATTGAAAATATCTCCTGATCACCGTGTGACCAGCCTAAACGCACCAAGTAATTGAGTAGTGCCTGCGGTAAAAAACCATCCTCGCGGTATTGCATCACGCTCACAGCGCCATGCCGTTTTGACAACCGGCTCCCGTCATCACCTAAAATCATAGGCAAATGCGCATAGCGCGGGGGCTCCACATTCAGTGCCTTTAAAATATTAATTTGCCGCGGCGTATTATTGATATGATCATCCCCTCGAATGACATAATTGATCCCCATATCCCAATCGTCAATGACGACGGTTAAATTATAGGTCGGCGACCCATCTCCCCGGGCAATAATCAAATCATCTAATTCACTGTTATTAATCGTAATATCACCTTTGACACAATCGGTAATAACCACAGCACCTTCAGTCGGGTTTTTAAACCGAATAACCGGCCTCACGTCATGCTTAACATTGCTGCCATGACGACAACGACCATCATAACGAGGCTTTTCTTTACGACTCATTTGCTCCGCGCGTAAGGTTTCTAACTCATCCTTACTGCAATAACAATAATAAGCATCACCCTGATCCAAGAGCTGCTGAATCACTTCTTTATAACGTTCAAAACGTTGGGTCTGATAATAAGGGCCTTCATCGTAGGTCAAGCCTAACCACTCCATCCCTTCTAAAATAGCGTTAACCGAGGCCTCGGTTGAACGTTCACGATCAGTATCTTCGATCCGTAAAACAAATTGACCTTGGTGCTGGCGCGCATAAAGCCAGGAGAACAGCGCGGTACGCGCCCCACCGACATGAAGGTAGCCCGTTGGACTGGGTGCAAAACGTGTTTTTATAGCCATAAAATTATTTCATTCGTAAAATTAAATTCGCATACTGCTTAGCAATTCCCATCGCTTTCATCGCACGCTCCACATCGGTGTAATCACTCAAAACACCCTTAGCTGACTCAGAACCTAGGGCGACTGCTTTTTGATACCAGACCCTAGCATCACTGGCACTGGCTGGAACCCCAAACCCACATCGCTGAATGCAGCCATCATCACTACGGCTTCAAGCAACCCCTGATCGGCTGCTTTTTGAATCATCGGCAAATCTGCTTGACCTACCGCCCCCGGGCAACCAAAAAAAAACCACTAACAGCAAAGATTTCATTTTATTCATTATCTTCCCCAACTCAAAAAATAGGCCATTATCAAGGCACTACATTCATTCTATAACGGTCAAGCCACCCATATAAGGCACTAATACTTCAGGAATATGGATGCGGCCCTTAGCATCCTGACAATTCTCCATCACCGCGACCAAGGTTCGACCGGCTGCCAATCCTGAACCATTAAGCGTATGCACTAATTCCGGTTTTCCAGTTTCAGGATTGCGCCAACGCGCCTGCATCCGGCGGGCTTGGAAATCACCAAAATTACTACACGAAGAAATCTCCCGATACTTCTGCTGCCCGGGCAACCAAACCTCTAAATCATAGGTTTTTCTGGCAGAAAAACCCGTGTCTCCGGCACACAGCAATACTTTTCGGTACGGCAAGGCTAATAACTTTAGAATCTTTTCGGCATGCCCGGTTAATTCTTCATGCGCCGCATCGGAATCTTCTGCCCGAACAATTTGCACTAATTCAACTTTCTCAAATTGGTGTTGGCGAATAAGACCTCTAACATCTTTGCCGTATGAGCCCGCTTCACTTCGAAAACAAGGCGTTTGGCACACATATTTCAGCGGCATCTTAGCGGCCGCTACAATTTCCCCCCGAACACGATTCGTGACCGGAACCTCAGCGGTCGGAATCAGATATAACGGCGTTTCACTCTGTATTTTAAACAAATCTTTTTCAAACTTAGGCAACTGACCGGTCCCTTGTAACGTTTCGGCATTGGCAAGAAAGGGCACATAGGTTTCTTCATAACCGTGCTCACGCCCATGAACATCAAGCATAAATTGAATTAAAGCACGCTGCAGCCGCGCTATAGGCCCGGTCAAGACGACAAAGCGAGCCGTTGCGATCTTAGCGCCTAACTCAAAATCCATGGCCCCTAATTTAGTGCCCAGATCAACATGATCTAAGGGTTCAAAATCAAATTGTCGCGGTTCCCCCCAACAATACACCTCAAGATTATCAGCCTCGTCAAGACCCTCAGGAACCGTTGCATCCAGGATATTAGGCAAACTCATCAAAAAATCATTTAACTGTTCTTGAATCTCATTCAGCGCGTGTTCCGCCTCTTTTAACTGCTCGCCCAGTGATTGCACCGCAGCTAATAATGGCTGTATATCGTCGCCTTTCGCCTTCGCCTGCCCGATTGCCTTAGAGCGGCTGTTGCGTTCATTCTGTAACTCTTGTGTTTGTATTTGCAAGGCTTTGCGCTGCATTTCCAACGCACTGTATAGGTCAACATCTAACTCTAACTTTCGATGACTTAACGCTTGTTTAACTGCATTAATATCTGCTCTTAATAATCTGGGGTCTAACATGTTATTCAACTACCTAAAAATTAAAACAGCCCCGCCATGACAGGGACAAAAAAACCACACACTTATGATTTATGAAAAAACCTCAACGCTTCAGCATTACATTTGCTTACCCGCCAAAAGACCTAAACTTAACATTGAACCGGTCAAAACCACATTCCCCAAAAGCAAACTGACGACAAGATTAAAATTCTCATCAAAAGAAAAGCCCTCTTCAATCATGTGCAACATAATATAGAGGCTGGATAAGGTAATAAACAACCCGCCTAACAGCACAACGACAACGGTCTGATATTCAACCGTTAATACCACCTTATGCATTAAGGTGCCGGTTATCATGCCTAATAAAAATGCCCCAATGGAATTAGTAATCAATAAGCCATAAGGCAACGCCCAATTGGCGCCGTGATAAACCCCCGAGGATTGCTGAAAAATCAATCGCCCCATCGACAATCCCAACCAAACCACTAAAACACAAATACTGACACTTACAAAAATATTCAACATCGCTTTGGTCAGATGACCTTGCTCTAATAAATAGAGTGTATCCAACGAAAAGGTTGAGAAGGTCGTGAGTGAACCGAATACACCCACTAAAATGGCCAAACGGTATTCGTCGCCGAACGCGACACGCTGCACCACCAGCGCTTCTGTCATCAGGCCAATCAAAAAAGACCCGATAATATTAACGGCTAAGGTCCCGTAAGGAAACCCACGCCCTAACCACTGGTAAACCCCCGTTGAAATTAAGAACCGCAACACGGCACCGAGCGCACCGCCGAATGCTACTGCATAAAGCTGACTCATGAAGGTAACTTAATAAAATGCTTACGGTAATATTTTAATTCTTCGATCGACTCTAAAACATCGTCTAAGGCCCGATGACTACCTTTTTTTACAAAACCATCCAATAACTCCGGCGCCCAACGCTGCGCAAGCTCTTTCAATGTAGACACATCTAAATTCCGATAATGAAAAAAACTCGCTAACTCAGGCATATAACGCACCAAAAAACGCCGGTCCTGACCAATACTGTTACCACAAATCGGCGATTGATTAGCACCCACCCATTGCGATAAAAAAGCTAAGGTTTGTTGCTCCGCCATTTCTGCTGTTATGACACTGTTCTTAATCCGTTCAACCAAGCCAGACTCGCCATGATGCTGTTGATTCCAATCATCCATAGCGTTCAAAACGCCCTCCGGTTGATGAACAGCCAACACCGGTCCCTCCGCCAAAATATTGAGTTGTGCATCAGTCACCACAGTCGCTATCTCTATGATAAAATCAACGTTCGGGTCCAAACCCGTCATTTCCAGATCGATCCAGATAAGGTTTTGAGGGTCTAATGCCATAAAATGATCCAATCTACAGATAAAGTTGCGACAAATTGTAGCATTGGCTAATCTTTATACCTAACTTTTTGAAATAACTTAAAGCAATCATCCATGAATACCTTTACTGTCATTTTCCTTATCGCGCTTGCCTTATCTTTCAGCACACAATACTGGCTCTCAAAACGTCAAAGTAGCCATGTTGACTTACACCGCGGAAAAGTCCCCAAAGCTTTTAAGGCAACTGTCACGCTTGAAGAACACCAAAAAGCAGCCGATTACACTTTGGCTAAAGAAAAACTAGGGGGGTATGACCAGATTGCCGGCGTTTTTTTCTTATTATTTCTCACTGTGGGTGGCGGCATTGACTGGTCTTTCTCGCTCTGGCAATCCTACGGCTATTCACAAATAACAACAGGGCTAGGCGCTATTGTCACCATTTTTCTAATTATGCACATTTTGGAATTACCCACCAGCATTTACCAAACCTTTGTGATCGAAGATGAATTCGGCTTTAATCGCAGTAGCCCCATTCAATTTGTTAAAGACCAATTCATTCAAATCTTTTTAATGCTACTCATCGGACTGCCTATTCTAGCACTCATCCTCTGGGTCATGAATAGCGTTGGTACTTATTGGTGGCTTCTGGCTTGGGTTATTTTAATGGGTTTTTCACTGCTCATGAGTTGGTTATTTCCAACCGTCATTGCGCCCTTATTTAACAAATTCACCCCGCTAGAGGATGGCCCACTCAAAGATCGTATTCAACAATTACTCGAGCGTTGCGGTTTTAACAGCCAAGGTATCTTTATCATGGATGGTTCCCGCCGTTCAGGCCACGGTAACGCTTATTTTACCGGCATCGGCAATAACAAACGTATCGTCTTTTTTGACACCCTAATCGAATCGCTGGACGATGAAGAATTAGAAGCCGTGCTGGCCCATGAACTGGGGCATTTTAAATGCAAGCACGTCATCAAAATGCTCGTAGCAACTTCGATTATGACCCTTGTCAGCCTCGGTGTTTTAGGCTGGCTCATTGAACAGAGTTGGTTTTTTCAAGGATTGGGTGTTTCTGAACCCTCTAATGCTGCCGCCTTATTATTATTTATGTTGGTTTCTCCGGTTTTTACCTTTTTTATTCAGCCGATCAGCGCTTTTTTTCAACGCAAATTCGAATTTGAAGCCGATGACTTTGCTGCCAACAACGCCAAAGCAGCAATGCTAATCAGCGGTCTGGTTAAACTGTACCGTGAAAATGCGAACACCTTAACACCCGACCCCCTCTATTCCGCATTTCACTACAGTCACCCACCGGCAGCTATTCGCATTGCACATCTAGACCCTGATGCCTTAAATGGCTGAGTTTCTAGAAGGTCTGGTCATTTCTCACTTAGGCAGAGCACTTGCCATTGAGCACGCAGGCAGAACGATCATTTGCCAAACACGGCGACAACTCGGAGTCGCCGCTGTCGGCGATAAGGTCTTATGGGAACAAACCGGCTCCGATCAGGGCCGGGTTGCTGAATTACTACCCCGCCGTTCCGTCTTAACAAGGCCTGCCCGTCAGGGTAAAACACGCCCCGTTGCGGCCAATATCGACAAAGTGATCGTCGTCTTTGCCACTGAACCCCAGTGCGACTTCTTACTGATTGACCAATATCTGGCTGTTTGTGAAAATCGTAATATTAGTGCCGAATTAGTCTTTAATAAAATCGACCTGACCCCCAATTCTGAACGTCACCGTATTATTCAGGAATTAACACGCTACCAAGACATGGGTTATACACTGCACTGCGTTAGCGCGACGACCGGCGAAGGCTTAACAACCCTCACCAACGCACTGGCAAATCAAACCAGCATCCTGGCTGGACAATCGGGGGTTGGCAAATCATCACTGACCAATGCTTTAATCCCTGATAAAGCCCTCAAAACAAACACCTTATCAGAAGCCAACGCACACGGTCGTCATACCACAACCGCTGCAACCCTTTATCACTTACCCACCGGCGGCGACCTTATTGACAGCCCGGGCGTTGCTATTTTCGGGCTTGCAGGAATAACCGAAGCACAATTGGCCTATGGCTTTAGAGAATTTCAATCCTTTATTGAAGCCTGTCAATTTAATGATTGCCGACACCAAAAAGATAAAGGCTGTGCTGTTCGGGAGGCTGTTGAAAACCAAGTCGTTAGCGTAACGCGCTACCAACGCTTCTTAAAATTAAAAGAGAAAATGAACCTCTAACCCGGAGGCCAACGCATTTGCCGCCCACCGAGCAGATGTAAATGCAGATGATAGACCTCCTGACCGCCCCGGTCATTACAATTAATCACCGTACGATAGCCCTCTTCTGCCAGCCCTTGTTGCTTTGCAATGAGCGCAGTGCGGGTTAACAATTCGCCCGCCATCGCCAGTTCAGACAACGCATTTAAAGTCGCAATATGTTGTTTCGGAATCACTAAAATATGTACGGGTGCCTGCGGATTAATATCATTAAATGCTAAAACATTCGCATCTTCGTAAACGATATCCGGAACAATTTCGCCCCGAACCATTTTGCAAAATAAACAATCACTCATTTCACGTCTCCCTTTTATAATTCCCGACGGCCATTAAAAGCGTGCGCTAAGGTTCCACTGTCAATGTATTCCAACTCACCGCCCATCGGCACACCGTGGGCAATACGGGTTGCGATAATATTTCGTTGCCGCGCCATTTCACTAATAAAATGAGCCGTCGCCTCCCCTTCAACCGTGGCATTCGTTGCCAAAATAATTTCTTTAACAAGCCCCAAAGTTAACCGCTGCGCTAACAAATCAAAACCCAACTCGTCGGGCCCAATGCCATCCAATGGCGAGAGCCTGCCATGCAAAACAAAAAACTTGCCTCGAAACACGGCCGATTGATCAACGACCCAAACATCGGCAGGTGTTTCTACAATACACAAGATCGTCTCATCCCGGGAGGGACTGGCACAAAGATGGCATACCTCATGCTCAGTCAACGTTCGACATTGCTGGCAATGTCCCACTTGGTCAATTGCCTTTAGTAATGTTTCAGCCAGTTGAATACCGCCTCGTTGATCTTTTTGTAATAAATGAAATGCCATGCGTTGCGCTGACTTAGGACCCACCCCCGGCAAACAGCATAAGGCTTGGATCAAATCATTTAATAATCCTGACTGACGCATTAAAATGGCATTTTAAATCCTGGAGGCATTGGAAAACCCGCGGTCATGCCCGCCATTTTCTCCTGCTTCAACTTAGCAACTTTATTCACAGCATCATTGATGGCCGCTGCCACTAAATCTTCTAACATATCCTTATCATCCGCCAATAAAGAGTCGTCAATTGAAACGGTTTTAACGGCACGCTTACCCGTCATCACCAAGGTTACCAAACCCCCACCTGACTCTCCTTTAACTTCCATTTGCGCCAATTCATCTTGGGTTTTCTGGAAGTTCTCCTGCATTTTTTGTGCTTGTTGTAACAAGCCCCCTAATTCATTTTTCATCATTTTTCCTCACTGCTTTTAACAGGTTCTATCGTTCCCGGTATGACGTGCGCTGAAAATCTATCCTTTAACGCCCTAACCGCTTTATCATCATCAATTGCTTGTTCTGCGGCTTGTTGCCGACTTTTTATTTGCTCATTAATTAATACTGCCGGTGTTGTGGTATGTGCTAACGATTGCGGCTGAATCACCAACTTAACCGCCCGCCCCAAATAACCCTCTAATGCTTTCAATAAAGATTGTTCGGTTTTTTTGCCATGCAATTCTTTAAAGCGCTCATCCAGCATCAGGCGACATTGGTCGTCTGTCAGCGAGGCCAAAATACAATTGTTTGCTAACTCTCGCGCCATGCCACCCAAGTTCATTGCACCCACCATCGCCAGCCAGTCACTCGCCTCAGAAGGCTTAAGCGTATCCTCAGAACTTTTAGACACCTGCTGCTTCACAATAGTTTTAACAACAGGTACAGGCGCAACGCCAGGGTTCTGCTCAGCAGATGTGCTGACGGTACCCATCGGTCTAAATGCCAGCATTCGAAGCAATAACATCTCAAAACCACTGCGCAGATCAACGGCTAACTGTAAATCCTTGCGCCCGGTTAAGGCAATCTGATAATACAATTGAACCTCTTCCGGTGCAAAAGCTGCGGCTAAGTTTTCAACAACTTCTCTGGATTCTGTTAGTGCCAATGTCTCTGGAACCACTTGAGCCAATGCAGTTCGGTGCAACATTCGAATCATCCCGGCACACACTGAATCAAAGTCAGAAGAAAAATCTGCCATTTCAGCAATCTTTTGTAACACTCCGGCAGGGTCATTAGCTGCCACCGTTAATAACAATTCTCCAACGGCCTGACTCCCTACCGTGCCCAGCATAGACTGCACATTGGCGACTGAAACTTGGCCTTCTCCAAAAACAATCGCCTGATCTAAAAGACTTAATCCATCACGCATACTCCCTGCGGCAACATGTGCAATGAGCACTAGCGCAGGGGCGTCATAAGCAATCGTTTCTTTCTGTAAAATGGCCGCCATTTGACCGGTTAATTGATTAACAGTTAAATGCTTCAAGCTGAATTGCAAACACCGCGACAACACAGTCACCGGTATTTTCTGCGGGTCCGTCGTTGCCAGTAGAAACTTTACATGGGGCGGCGGCTCTTCCAAAGTCTTCAATAATGCATTGAAACTGTGTCCAGATAACATATGCACCTCATCAATCAAATAAACCTTATAACGCCCGCGGCTGGGCGCATACTGAATATTATCGATCAGATCCCGAGTATCCTCAACCTTTGTTCTTGAGGCTGCATCTATTTCTAGAAAATCAATATACTTATCATCATCAATATCACGACAAACCGGACACTGACCACAAGGATTAGCGGCTTGAATATCTTCACAATTTAATGCTTTTGCAAGCACGCGCGCGATTGTTGTTTTACCGACACCGCGCGTACCGGTAAATAAATAGGCATGATGTAAACGATCAGACTTCAGAGCGCTCATCAACGATTTAACAACCGCCTCTTGGCCAACAATCTCATTAAAATCATGCGGTCGCCATTTTCGCGCTAATGCTTGATAAGTCATGACGGTTGAATGGAAGAAAAAAGAGCAACACGGGTTGTATTGGGTGGAAACCGCGCCAGCCACATCCCGGCACACGAATAAGCTGCTGCCGCTGCTCCCTTCCGGGCCTGACGGGGTTTACAGCGTATCGTTGCGAGAGGACCGACACAGTTACCATAAAGACTTTCGAGTAATGTTCCCGAAAGGAAGGCAATTATGCTCGAATTCAATACAGAATTCAATAACCGTGTATTTTTTGTTTGAAATATATTCATTTCATGCATCCGTAATTAATACACACCGTAAAAAAATGCCCTCTGTTCTTCAATCAACAACCGTTACAATTGCAACCAGCCCGTACGATTAACACCGGTCAGCATCCCACCCACTGTACTGGCAATTCTAGTTGCCAACCGCTCAAGAAATTGTGCCCTCGGTGTAAAATCCACCAATTTTTCTGCTCCAATTATATCTTTTGCAACCGAACGGTCATGCCCGATTCCATCAGCCAATCCCAAGGCAATACTTTCCTGACCGGTCCAGACTAATCCCGAAAACATTTCATCGGTCACCTTCAACCGCTCACCTCGCCCCTTTTTAACAGCGGCAATAAATTGCTGATGAACCTGATCAAGCAAGTGCTGTGCATGCGCCTTTTCAGATTTATTAATCGGCGCAAAGGAATCCAACATGGCCTTATGCTTACCCGCGGTCATCACGCGGCGTTCAACACCTATTTTTTCCAGGGTATCGACAAAACCATAGCCTTCCATAATGACACCAATTGAACCCACAATACTGGCAGGATTGACAAAAATCTTATCAGCGGCTGCCGCAATATAATAGCCACCTGAAGTGCACATATCAGTCACCACCGCATGAACCGGTAAATCAGGATATTCCGCTCTGATTGCAACAATTTCCTCATAAACATAGGCAGACTGCACAGGACTTCCTCCCGGCGTATTCAACCGAACAATAATACCCTGCGTCATCTCATCTTCAGCAGCCGCACGCAAACCTTGAATAATATTAGCGGCATTCGCATCAGCACCTTGCATAATCATACCGGAGACATCGACAACCGCCGTATGCTTTTCAACACCTTGTATTCCTATATTTAACCGCGTCCCCATACTGATAACCAACAAAACCACCAAATAAGTCATCATCGCTAATTTAAAAAAGATTCCCCAGCGCCGGGCTCTACGTTGCTCAGTGACTCCCGCTAAGGCCAGTTTCTCAATTACTGACTTCTCCCAAGCATGATTATCCCCACTCGAAGTCAGCGTTTGCTTTGTGTTTTCCTCACTCATTTATCACCTTCATAACCTAAAATTTCAATTGTTCAGAAAGAATAGTGCGTAAAAAACCGGCTAAAGACCTAGGTAAAGGCAGCCGCCTTTCTTAACTCAAATTTAAATGACCCTTACCAACACTATGACGTCATTACAACCCATCCGTCAAAAAAACGGAGCATAGCACAAACCGATAAAGATCTACTTCATTTTAAAAGCCTCTAGAAAATCTAGTCCTACGATCCTAATTTAAGCCTCAGCTTTCATAGCGACAATCCAAATAAATTAAAAAAGCCATTTATTATCTTCCCGTTTCATAATCGCGTTAACAACGTTGTTATTTTCGTAGGTAACTCGGCCGTCACCGTAAAAGGTTGCTCTGTTTCCGGGTGTTTAAAGGTCAATTGATGCGCATGCAACATTAATCGATCGAAACCGTTTGCTTTAAATGCGTTAACGCTCTCCGTGTCACCATACCGTTCATCGCCAACAATGGGATGTCCCAACCATTTCGCATGGACTCTAATCTGATGGGTCCGCCCCGTTTTAGGTCGCGCCTCCACTAAGGTCGCAGTTTTATAGACCCCTAACCGTCTAAATGCCGTTTCAGCCTGCTTACCTTGCGGACTAACGACAACCATGCGTTCACCGCCTTTGCTGATATTTTTCAACAAAGGCACATCTACCCATTGTTTTTTTTGCTGCCACACCCCCACCAATAACGCTAAATACGTTTTTGAAACACCATCGCCCCGAAAATACTCATGTAATTTTCGTAGTGCACTGCGTTTTTTAGCAACAATCAAACACCCTGATGTATCCTTATCCAATCGATGCACCAACTCCAAAAAACGGTGATCCGGACGAATTTCACGTAAACCCTCAATTATTCCAGACCGAACGCCACTGCCACCATGCACAGGAAACCCGGACGGTTTATTAATAATCAATAAACTCGCGTCTTCATACAAAATATCATCGACTAAACTGCGCCGTAACCGCTCCGGAACAAACACCTTGTCGGTCTGAATACTCATGCGCACCGGAGGGATCCGTACTAAATCATTCATTGCGAGACGTACTGTCGCTTTACACCGTTTTTTATTAACGCGCACTTCACCTTTTCGGAGCATTCGGTAGATCCGACTTTTTGGAACTCCCTTTAAGACAGCAATTAAAAAATTATCAATCCGCTGCCCCTCATGTTTCTCACCGATCTCTACATATTGAACGTTCTGTGTACTACCAAGAATATTGTTTGCCATTTATTCAAATATCTATTTTTTTATCGAAAAAAACTGAAAAAAATCTATTTGTACTCGAAAATCACAAAAAACGATCATTACACGCTCTCTGCACGCTGTCCCTACTAATCAACAATAATACAGCAAATCAACGATTTAAATTGCTGTAATACTAATAAATTGGTATATTGGAATGTTAGAGAGTAAATGATCAAGATTTACGATTAGTTCAAGCTCAAAAGGCTTGTAGTGGGCATTTTTATAACGGATTTCAAGCTTTTAACCTGTCAATTAAAGTAACGAACAGGCAAGAGACCACTCAATGTGGTGAAACGTAAACACTTGAACTCTCTATTCGACATAACTACGTTATAGCCTCAGCATAAAAGAATTTGGGTTTTATCACTCTGCCCGAGATGAGTGAAAACAGCGTCCTGCTTAGGGCCTTATTGTTTTTGATCCGCTGCAACCCGCTCAGTCAGAAAGACTCAGC
>JYMV01045656.1_pt1 | contig 29324 bp, 22 predicted proteins | sample 338911 | NCBI WGS metagenome assembly JYMV01 (sample SAMN03354496, study PRJNA234377) | hydrothermal vent metagenome | biome: Deep sea; feature: Hydrothermal plumes at the Eastern Lau Spreading Center, Western Pacific Ocean; material: Seawater | place: Tonga | collected 2009 | depth 2000 m m
TGATGACTTCCTCAGTAATTGTGTGCTCTACTTGAATACGAGTGTTCATCTCCATAAAGTAGAAATTACGATCTGCGTCAACAAGGAATTCAACAGTACCCACCCCTTCGTATTTAACGGCTTCGGCAGCCTTTACAGCGGCGTCTCCCATCTTCTTACGAAGTGCGTCAGTCATAAATGGAGAAGGAGTTTCCTCGACTAGTTTTTGGTGCCGACGTTGGATAGAACAATCTCGCTCAGAAAGGTGACAGGCTTTTCCACGGTAATCTGAAGCGATTTGGATTTCTATATGGCGAGGCTCAACGATGAACTTCTCCATGTACATAGCGTCATTTCCGAAAGCTGCAGCAGCTTCACGACGTGTGTGTTCCCAAGCGTGCTCTAATTCTTCATCATTATTGCAAAGAGCCATTCCTTTTCCACCACCACCAGCTGTAGCTTTCATCATGATAGGGTAACCCATATCATTAGCACATTTAAGAGCATCTTCGTAAGAGTCTAGTAGGCCCTCTGATCCTGGAATTGTAGGAACACCAGCATTCTTCATGGTAGTCTTAGCAGCGGCCTTGTCTCCCATCGAATCAATCATATCAGCACTAGCACCGATGAATTTGATGTTGTTTTCAGCACAAATCCTCGAGAAATTAGCGTTTTCCGAAAGGAAACCATACCCAGGGTGTATTGCGTCTGCATTTGAATTATGTTCGGAATATTTAGATAGCTATCAGCACTAGGTGGTGGCCCAATGCATACAGCTTCATCAGCAAATCTTACAGGTAGGCTTTCCTTGTCAGCAGTTGAATACACTGCTACAGTAGCAATGCCCATCTCTCTACAAGTACGGATGACGCGTAGCGCAATCTCGCCTCTATTGGCTATGAGAATCTTCTTAAACATGATTTAAAGGACTTCGTTTACGAAGGATTAACAAGGCTCTACTAAGAATAAAGGCTGATCGTATTCTACCGGAGTATTATCCTCTACAAGGAACTTTACAATCTTACCCTTTACCTCAGACTCGATCTCATTGAATAGCTTCATTGCTTCGATTACACAAACCACATCTCCTTCTTTAATCATATCTCCGACCTCCATAAATGGATCCTTATCAGGACTAGGACGACGATAGAATGTGCCTATCATTGGAGACTTAACTTCAATAAGATTAGGATTTTCATCTAAAAGGCTGTCTTGTGAAGGAGTTTCCGGAGATGTTTGAGGTTCCGGAGCAATATTACCTACAGTGTCAGACATAGGTATTGCAGATGCAATAGGGACTTGAATATGTTGAACAAAGGGCTCTTCCATACCCTTCTTCCGCCCTCTGGGCATCTCAGACTTAATGACAATCTTAAAGTCCTTTTGTTCTATTTCTACCTCAGTTACACCTGCTTTCGCGATGAACTTAATAAGGTCTTGAATTTCAGTTATTTTCATGATAGCATGATTTTCAGGTTGGAAAGGTACTACCTGAATGTTAAGATTTTGTATCGTAAGCCCACTTCAAGTAAATAGATCCCCAAGTGAATCCTCCTCCAAAGGCTGCTAGTATTAAATTATCACCTTTATTTAACTTGGTTTCCCAGTCTCTAAGGCATAGAGGTATTGTAGCTGCGGTAGTATTTCCGTAGTCTTGTATATTAATCATAACCTTGTCCTTATCAATACCCATACGACGTTGAGTTGCGTCTATGATTCTAAGATTTGCTTGGTGTGGGACGAGCCAAGCAACATCATTACCTGTAAGGCCGTTTCGCTCCATAATTTCGTAGCTAACATCAGCCATTCCAGTTACAGCGGCTTTAAATACGGGCTTTCCATCCTGATAAAGGAAGTGCATTTTTTTATCTACAGTTTCGTGAGAAGCAGGATTTAAAGATCCGCCTCCGGCTTGTCTCAGATAATTTGCACCTTCACCGTCACAGTAATGAATATGATCGACAATTCCGTTTTCTTCGTCTTCAGATGCTTCCAGGAGAACAGCTCCTGCACCATCACCGAATAGAACGCAAGTTGTTCTGTCAGTGTAATCTACGATTGTACTCATTTTATCAGCTCCAACAACCACAACTTTCTTGTACGTTCCGTTTTGGATAAATTGAGAACCCGTAGTAAGTGCAAATAAGAAGCCAGAACAAGCTGCGCTTAAATCGAATCCCCAAGCTTTAGTTGCTCCTACTTTATGAGCGATAAGATTAGCGGTTGAAGGGAATAGCATGTCTGGAGTAACAGTGGCTGTAATGATAACATCTATTTCAGAAGGATCAATTCCTCTTTTCTCACAAAGAGTTTTTACTGCCTCAGCTCCCATGTCTGAAGTAGCTTTAGTCGGATCTTTTAAAATATGGCGTTGTGAAATACCAGTACGAGATTTAATCCACTCGTCATTAGTATCCACCATTTCCGCTAAATCGGCATTTGTTAGTAGGTCATCAGGGACGTATCCAGCGACACAAGTAATAGCTGCTCTCATGATAATGTTATTGAAGGCCAAAGTTATAGGCCTATCTCTTGCTATAGAGGGTTTTTAACAGTAATCTTAACTTAAGAAGGTGGATAACCTAGTCGATTTGAAATGCATATGAATAGAAAAAGGGGGCAGAAGCCCCCTTCAAATCTATTATAATCAGCTTAAACGATAGAGAAGCTCTACGCTTCTTCACGTTCCATAACCACTTTACCCTTGTAAAAGAGCTTTCCCTCGTGCCAGTGAGCGCGATGGAACATATGTGGTTGGCCAGTTGTAGGGCAGGTGCTTACGTTTGGTGCTGTTGCCGTGTAGTGCGTACGACGTTTACGTGTACGCGTTTTACTCTGCCGGTTTTTAGGATGTGCCATTTAGGTATTATTACAAGTTCTTCAATGCGTCCCACCGAGGGTCCGAAGGTTTTTCGCTTTCTTCTTCTGATTCATTCAGGGTGTAACCTAGCATGTTAGGATCGCAGTCAGATTCATTTTCATGAACTTTGTTGCAAGGTAAAGCGAGATGAGACATCTCATAAATGATTTGGCTTAAATCTAAGTCATATTCATTCTTACCTAAGATCCATAATGTCTCAGTATACTCAGTTTTCTCTCCGAAACGAATCGCAATGCGCTCATCGTGTATGAGGGGAAACGTAAGCTCCTCGAGACAACGTCCGCAAGGTACTTTCCACGTAAGATTGAGTTCCAAACGCAAGGTCATTGTCGTTTTCGAATACTCAAGAATTACGTCCACAGTGCCATTAGCACTCTGGATTTCTGATTCAGGGAAGCAAGCAAAGAACTCCGAGTCCACGTCCACTTGGAATTCGTGATTTCCAGGCTTAAGCCCCATGAAAGGGATTCTATAGTTCGCCAAAGGATTCATTCCGTCCAAATTTCGGGACGGCAAAGATAGTGTATCCCTAACGGCTTCCCAAGACTTTTTTGCAATTCAGTAAAAAACAGATGAATTAACGTCTCGAATCTCTATATTCTCTCCTTGGGGGAGTAATCTCCAAAGGATTTGAGGTAATATCGCGATAGTCAATTCTGTTCTTTCGAATGTCTTGCGCTAAGAAAATGGCGGAACGCATTGAGTCAGGAGAGGCCGTGCCTTTGCCTGCTATATCGAACCCTGTGCCGTGATCGGGGCTTGTTCGAACAATTGGGAGACCAGCGGTGAAGTTAACTCCCTTGCCGAAGCTCATTGCTTTGAATGGAGCTAGACCTTGGTCGTGATACATAGCGAGGACTCCATCGAAATCTTTGTAAGCTCCAGAACCGAAGAATCCATCTGCGGCATAAGGACCGAAGACGTTCATTCCAGCCGAGCAAGCATCGCGAATTACTGGAGCGATAATGTTCTTTTCTTCGTCGCCCATTAAACCGTTGTCACCGGCATGAGGGTTGAGCCCGAGAACGGCGATGCGAGGTGAGGCGCATCCGAAATCACGAAGGAGTGATTCGTTCATCAGAGCGAGTTTACTTTTAATTGCCGCCCCTGTTAAAGATGTCGCAACGTCTTTAAGTGCGATGTGACCAGTAACGATTCCGATTCGAAGATTATCTGCGACGAGAAACATTAGGACATCATCGGCATTAGCCATGTGCGCTAGATACTCTGTATGACCGGGAAACTTAAAGCCAGCCTGTGTAATAGCGTCTTTATTTATCGGCGCAGTAACAATCACTTCTGTCTTAGTCGAGGCCAAATCATCCACTGCCTTTTCAAGCGACCTAAACGAATACCCACCCGCCTCTGATGTTAACTCTCCAGGGTTTGGTTTAAAATCTTCAGTATCTACAGAAACAACATTTAATCTTCCAGGCTTAGCATCCTCAGCGGAATCAATAGCAGTCCAGTTAAGACTTTTAATGCCCATAGCTTCCAGATTTGAACTAACAAGGCTTGAAGAAGCGTAAAGAATAGGAGTAATATCACTCAACATTCTTTCATCCTCAAATACACGTATAATAGTCTCAATACCTATTCCATTTGGGTCCCCTGCCGTTAATCCTATGCGCATAAGTTGTGTTTTTATGAAGACCAAAGGTAGCTACATAGTTACGTAACTTCGTCTCATATGTTCAGCCTCGTAAATAGACTAGTTTTATTAATCCTAAGTGTAGTGTGTTGTGTTACAACGGCGAGTGCTACGCATAATAGGGCGGGAGAAATCACGTACAAGCACGTTGATGGATTAACCTATGAGGTGCTGATAACGACATATACTAAGGCTTCGGCATTGGCAGATAGGCCTACGTTATATCTTACTTGGGGAGATGAGAATGGTTTGGATATGGATTCGTTAGAAAGGGAATCTATTAATATACTGATAGGCGATATTAAGGTGAATACTTATCGAGGTACTCATACTTATGGTGGGCCTGGAGAGTTTGAGATTAAGGTGGAAGACCCTAATAGAAATGAGGGGGTGTTGAATATGGTGGGGTCGGTAGATACACCGTTTGCGATAAGATCGCTTCTTATTATAGATCCTCAGGCTGGGCACAATAATAGCGTGCAGTTGTTAAATCCGGCAACGGAAAATGCGTGCTTAAACCGAGAGTGGATTCATAACCCGGCAGCTTTTGACGAAGATGGAGATCTATTAACATTCACTCTAGTTGCGTGCCGAGGATTTAATGGCGAGCCCATACCTACTTATATATTCCCAGATGAAGTTAGTCCGGCGAATGACTTGTTCGAAATTGACGAGTTTACTGGGGATGTAGTTTGGTATAGCCCACAGATCGTAGGTGAATACAACATCGCGATACGAGTCGAAGAGTGGAGGGAAGTTGGGGGCATTTTACGGAAAGTGGGAGAAGTTGTGCGCGACATGCAGATCGACGTACAAGTCTGCGCGAACCAACCCCCAGAAGTCGCAGAGCAACCCGATACCTGCATCGTGGCGGGTTCATTCCTGACCTGGTATGTAAACGCGAACGATCCCGATGGCGATAATATCACACTCAACGCTGTAGGAGGACCCATTAGCGAAGTTGCGAACCCAGCAATTTTCACGAATCTGGGAGGAGGGATAGGAGAGTTCGCTTGGGCACCGACCTGCGCCGAAGTACGCCTCGCCCCATACCAAATCATATTTAAAGCTACCGATCAAGGCCAAGCCGTACCTCTAACCGACATCTCAACCGCATATGTGAGAATTGTCGCGCCCGCAGTAGAAAACGTCGTAGTCGAGCCAGTGGGGAATACAATGCTCTTGAGTTGGAATGGCGGAGTTTGTAGTGATGAGTTAGAAAGTTGGCAAAGAGAGGCAGGATTTCATGATGTTTACAGGAAGTTAGAATCTTCGGAGTGGGACCCTACGGTTTGTGAGACAGGCGTACCTTCTGATATCGGGTACGAGTTAATTGCGAGCCCTCCTAACCTTGGATTTACCACCTATGTTGATGAGGACCTTCTATCATTCGGAGCTACGTATTGTTATAGAATCGTCATGAGATTTGAGGACGATTCCGAATCTCTTTCTAGCGATGAAGTTTGCGCCACCATTGTAAAGGACGTTCCTGTTATGACTCACGCTGACGTCCTCGATACTGGACTAGGCGGGAGTGTTAATGTCGGTTGGTCTCCTCCCACTGAAATGGATACGATAGCCTTTCCGGGCCCATACTATTTCAAGGTATTCCGAGACGGTATCGAGATTGCTTTGACGTCTGATTCCAGTTTCGTCGATTCACCGGTTGATACTCAGTCTTCGATAATCGTCTACAAAGTAGAAGCGTGGTCTGAAACGATAGCTGGCGATCAATTAATCGGAGTAAGCCTTCCTGTTACGACACCTTTTTTATCTCTAACCCCCAATGATAATCGTATCGATTTAGGGCTACGAGCCACTGTAACGTGGTCTAACAGGACGTTTTATATCTCAAGAAAAGTCGAATTAGACGTAGAAGATTACGCTGCGTTAGATACTGTGGTTTGGGATGGAGCATTCCCGATTGTAACCACCATTCTTTACACAGATACAGGCCTCGTGAATGGAGTTTCCTACTGTTATAAAGTTGTGTGCGAAGGAGATTATGATGGTGAAGGAGTAGAATCGCCTCTACTGAATTCATCCCAAACCTCTTGTGCCACTCCTTATGATTTTACTCCCCCGTGCCCCCCTACTTTAGTAGTAAAAGCTGATTGTCCAAAAGAAATAGACGACATTAGTTGGAGTGGATCAGTTGAATGTGCTGACGATGTGATGGGCTACATCCTTTATTGGGCTCCTTTCGAGGGAGATACGCTCAAGCCGTATGCCTGGTTCGAATACGAGGACGGTTTCGAATTAGACACAACTTTCACATTCAATGAAAATGAAATTGAAGGTAGCATTGCGGGATGCTTTGCCATCACTGCGCTTGATAGCCTTAATGTGGGGCCTGGTGGCGACTTGAGGCGTAACGAAAGTGAGTTTTCTAATATCGTTTGTGTCGATAATTGTCCTTTTTATTTCCTGCCAAACATATTCACTCCCAACCAAGACGGCATGAACGACCTCTTTCGTGCTTTTCCATGGAAATTCATAGAGAGTGTGGACGTTGTCATCCACAATCGTTGGGGCGAAGCGGTCTTTACTACGCACGATCCAAATGTAAATTGGGATGGTACTCACTTTGAATCAGGCGAACTTTTACCTGACGGAGTTTACTACTTCACTGCTATAGCTTACACTCGCCGTTTGTCAGGAATTGTACCCGAAAAATTCTCTGGAAACCTTCAACTTGCAGGTGGTAGAGGAATTATAATCGAATAAGAAAATCAAATGTTTACTGGAATAGTTGAAAACACAGGGGTTATTGATGAGATCGTTAAAGATGGTACTAACGTACATTTCACGCTTTCTTGCCCTTTTTCCTCGGAGCTGAAAATAGACCAAAGCGTAGCCCATGACGGCACCTGTCTTACTGTCGTAAAATGTGATTCAGATCGCTATACAGTAACAGCTATCGAGGAAACTCTACTACGAACTTGCCTTCGGGATTGGTCTGTGGGGGATGTAGTAAACCTCGAACGATGCTTACGTCTTGGTGATCGTCTCGACGGACATATGGTTCAAGGGCACGTTGATACTACGGGCACGCTTTTAAGTGCTCAATCTAGAGATGGCTCTCACGTATTAAAGTTCTCACATCCGATATCTGACGATAATCCTGAGTGGATGACGGTTTCTAAAGGATCGATTACGATAAACGGAATTTCCCTTACCGTTGTCGAAAGTTCGGCTGGAGCGTTTTCTGTTGCGATGATTCCTTATACATGGACGGAAACGAACATGCATAAACTAGAGCCGGGAGATACCGTAAATCTCGAGTTCGACATATTCGGGAAGTACATAACGAAAATGCTCGGCGATAGAGCTTAATTACTTCTTTCTAAGCTCGAAGTTCTGACCGAGGTAAACGCGTCGAACATGCTCGTCCGTAGCGAGAGATTCAGCGGTGCCCTCTTTAAGTATCTTTCCTTCAAATAGAAGGTAGGCACGATCTGTGATGTGTAGAGTTTCCTGCACGTTATGATCGGTAATTAAAATTCCGATGCCTTTATTACTGAGCTGTTCGACGATTCGTTGGATGTCCTCTACAGCAATGGGGTCTACCCCCGCAAATGGTTCGTCGAGTAGAATAAAGGTCGGGTCGCAAGCGAGGGCGCGCGCAATTTCTGTACGTCGTCTTTCCCCTCCAGACAGAACATTTCCCATACTCTTTCGCACCTTCTGTAAACCAAACTCTTCTAAAAGCGATTCGAGTTTATCTCGCTGCTCCGATTTAGAAAAACCCTGAATTTCTAGAATAGCAGTGATATTATCTTCCACAGAAAGAGCTCTAAATACAGAGGGTTCTTGAGGTAAGTAACCTATACCGCGACGGGCTCTCTCGTGCATCGGTAATTGAGTAAGCTCCTCCTTTCCGAGGAAAACTCGCCCTAAGTCCGGTTTCACTAAACCTACTACGGCATAGAATGAAGTGGTCTTGCCGGCTCCGTTTGGTCCAAGCAGTCCCACAACTTCGCCAGGTTCAACGAAAAAGGTTACATCATTTACAACCTTGCGTCCGCCGTAGCTTTTCACAAGACCTTCTGCGCGTAATGCTTTTGATGCTATTTCCATGTTGTAAAATTACGACTCTTAAAGTTCAACGGCTATTCCTACACGCAACCCACCCCATCCAGACCCATCCCTCATCCCCTCAACGGTTTCAGTTAGGCGAATATGATAATCGATACGAATAAAATGAAATATATTTTCAAGCCCGATAACAGCCTCTGCATAAATTCCGTTCAATCCTGATGTGCCTTCTGGAAGAGAAATTAACTCTTCGTGTCGGGTATCCCAAGATCCATATACTCCCTTTATCCCTACAACTTCACGCAATTCTGCCCGACGAATAAAAGGAATACGGTTCAGTATTGCCCCCTCACCATGCCATTCAACACTCGCACGCACCCATTTATCGGTTACAAACTCGAAATACCTTAGAAGGTTGAATGAAGGTTGAATTGAAATTACTGTTTCGTTTGCCGGCTGAAGTTCCATCAGAGCGAAAGGCGCAGTACCGGTGTACATTCCGCCTGTCGTATTCCATCGTACTCTTCCCATAGGGCCAAACCTCAGCTTCCCCTCCAACTCCAAAGTATATCGATTGTATCGATATTGCGATTTAGCAATTCCCTTCCACGCTTGAGTTGTAGTTGCCGTTATAATAGGAAAACGAGATCCTAGTGACACTCTGTCAAAAGCCCCACTTACGAATTTCTCACCGTGAGCGTACCTCAGCTGAAGTGTACTTTCAGCAGTGATTAATGTTGCATTTCCATCAGGATCTGTCGGAAGTGGGAATTCTAATAACCCCTTAGGTACAACTTCTCTATGCCTAATTTCTGCAAAAGCATTCCACCCCGACCCGAATTCTGCTAAAAAACTTCCCTCTGTTTTCCGTACTTCCGCTAGATTCTGTTGGCCTCCCTCTATGCTCAAAGCTGAGTTAAAAACGTTTCCCTGATCGAAAAAGCCTAACATTCCCAGTTGCTCCATGTCTTTGCTATGAGAGACATACCATTCTAAACGAGGGGTCTTTCTTTGAAGCCACGTAATTTCCGCTCCGTATTTCCAACTTTCATCTTTAGTACCGTAGGCTAGGAATGCTTTGGGCAAGAAGGTGCGACTGAAATCGTTACTCGTTTCTATGCCTAATCTCCATCTATTACCTTCTACTGCATTACGAGAATATGAGTAATACCAAGGCCCAAGCTCAATATTTCCAATAAGCATATTCCCCGATGCTAGCCCATATATTAATCCTGTTAGGAATTTATACTGCTTCATCGATGTTACTGAATCGGCCATTTCGTAAATGTTTGTCTCCTTTAAAAGCAATGGTTTTGGACGCAAATTCACCCACTCCTCTTCAAGAACTTCATTGCTCCCTTCCGCAAAACTCATGTCTCTTTTTGAAGTCCAAACCTCTTTCGGCCACTTCTGGGCAAACTCAAAATCGGAATACACATTAGTGGTTCTGCCATAAATCCCTAGCCCACCATTAGTAATCGCCATATCCATTACATCCTCTTGGCGGACTAATAACCAATGGTCGTCTATGAGTTCATAGTTCTGCTTCCATCTTAAAGCTCGGATGTAATTGATATTCGAACCTTCACTTACTTTGGCCTCAACCATTGTTAACGCAAGGCTCAGGGTGTCAATCCACATTTCACCCTCAAATGTCATTTCTCCTCTTCGACGTGGGACGAAAGCCATGTGAAAAGTGGGTCTTTCGTTGATTAATAGGGTGTCAAGTATGTAATATCGATAATGTAGGTTTCCTCTGTCGTGAAGAGGGCTTGTGAACGCCTTGTCGAGCAGGAGAAGTTGGTTTTCGTAGAGATTAATCTTCAAAAATTCTGCAGATACTGACGAAGTGCTTTGGCCGTCTTCAAGCCATGTGGCTCTCGCTGCATACACTCGTTTTTCACCACGTCGGGGCTTGTTTTGTGTCCTGACGGTACCTATTGATTCTGAAATAAATAGGGGTAGAGCTACCCTTGCGTCGCTTGAGTCTAATGCATCCCAAACCCATCCAAACGCTCCCCACAACCTTCTTCCGGGTAATTTTTCAGGTACGTCATTCAAGTCTATTTGAAGTCTCTCGTGGAAATTATAGCTTACAGCTGGGATTAATGCTGGGTTGTTGAGCGGCTTTGCGTCAGCGACTCTCTGCATCAAAGGTTTTGCAGGGTTTTCTTTCTCGTTTTCGTCCGGCCTTATTACAGCAGCTGCTAACTCGAAACTTTTTGCTTCAAGCGCAATATCAATTTTTTGGCGTACTTGCTTTTGTATAGGAATACTCTGTGATGCATATCCTATAAACGAGACGTTAATCCGCCCGACATTTCTTTCGGTTTCAATCGAATATTCACCCTTGACATTGGTCATAGTCCCGACGGGAGTGCCTTGGAAACTTATATTTACGTAGGGTAGAGCTTTACCGGAGCTACCGTCAAAGACACGGCCAGAGACGGAAGTGGTTTGTCCTAAAGCAGAAATATCCACTAAACAAATGAGCGCTATGAAGACAGAGATTACCTTCAATTAGGACATATTATTTTGGCGTTTTTCACGACGCTTTTCCTCACGCTTTGCAATAACAATACCTAATTCATATAGACCTAGAACCGGGAGCGATACCATAATCTGGCTTGTAATGTCTGGCGGTGTGATAATAGCTGACAGAACGAGTATCCCCACAAGAGAGTGCTTACGGTATTTCCTTAACCCCTCAGCAGTCACTACTCCTGCTCGTGCTAGAAAGAAAATTAGGACGGGCAATTGAAAAATTAGCCCAGCCGCGAATGATATTGTAGCTACCGTCTTCACGTACGACATTACGCCAATTCTAGCCGCTACATCGCCTAGTTCGTAGTGACCTAGAAATTGCAACGAAAGAGGGACGATACCCCAATATCCAAACGCCACTCCGAAAAAGAAAAGCACTGACGATGCTGCTCCAGCTCCCCTCGCCGCTTTCTTCTCTGTCGACTTCAATGCGGGCTTGATAAACGCCCATAGCTGCATGATTACGAAAGGAAAAGAGATAATCACTCCCCCTATAATTGAGACGATGATGTGAGCAGTGAAGTTCCCCATCATCGTGGTGTTGATCAATTCGTAAGTGATATCCTTCACGCACAATTTATCCCCTGCACCGATAAATTCCGAAATTTTACACCAAGCCCTAAAACTCACAAAATCCTCATTCCTCGGCCCAAACAACACCGTATTGAAGAGCCAGTCTTTCTGAACAAACAAGAACGCCCCCCCCGAAACTATAGCTATCGCGGCGTAAAACAACCTCTTCCGAACTTCCTCCAGATGGTCTAGGAACCCCATTTCTTTTTCGTCGGGGAAGTCTTGGTCTAGTGGGCTCATTTCGAAGTTATTTGAATAATTCCCTCCTTAACTAAGTCGTGAATATGTACAATTCCCACGTAATTACCAATTTCGTCAGTTATAATGATTTGGGATATACCTTTTTCTTGAAATACTACAACAGCACCTGAAGCAAGCTCATTTCCTTCAATAGACATTGGGTTTGACGACATTATTTCGAAAGCGGTTAAATTCGTAGCGTTTCCTTTCGCGAATGCTCTCCTTAAATCACCATCGGTTATGATTCCCGATATCAAAGAGTCCTCGCCTAATACCACGGTGGCTCCGTAACGACCTTCGGTCATGGACATAAGCACGTCGTGGAGTGGTGAATCAAGCCCTACAGAAGGTTTTCTCTCGGAATCACATAGGTCGTTGAGTTTAACGGTAAGACGTTTCCCGAGAGCACCCCCTGGATGGAATTTCGCAAAGTCCTCCGCCCCGAACCCACGAGCTTCCATTAAACAAAGCGCGAGGGCATCACCTAACGCCATCTGAACGGCGGTGCTCGTCGTCGGAGCAAGGTCGAATGGACAAGCTTCTGGGTCTATCCCTGCGATTAATACGTAATCAGATTGTTTCGCGAGAGGGGAGTCCTCTATTCCAGTAACTCCCACCACTGGATGTCCTTGCTGCTTTAATAAAGGCGCGAGAGCTATTATTTCGGCACTCCGTCCGCTCTTAGAGAGGCAGAGAACGACATCACCGGTTTGGATTACACCTAAATCACCATGAACAGCGTCACCAGCATGCACAAATAGGGAAGGGGAGCCAGTAGAATTAAGGGTAGCTACTATTTTCCTCCCGACATCAGCACTTTTACCCACCCCAGTAATAATTACCCTACCTGAAGAGTTCAGGATGAGGTTAACAACATCCACAAAATTATCATCTAAGTTGGTGGCAAGACGATTAATTGCATCTGCCTCCAAACTCAAAGTTAGAATAGCTCTTTTAAGGATAGATTCCTTAGAATTGGGCGAACATGAATTATTTCTAGGCATACATATATTTAAAGTTGCAAAATAGCAGAAACGGCTTATCTTTATAGTGAGCAAATTTAACATCGATGAGCCTTATTGATGAATCGCCAATAGCCGCGTTACAAACATATTTTGGATTTAAAGAATTCAAAGGAGAGCAAGAGCTTGCAATACAAAGCGTCTTGGATGGGGATGATACGTTCGTAATTATGCCTACAGGTGGGGGTAAATCTATGTGCTATCAGCTTCCAGCATTGATGTTAGATGGCGTAGCTATTGTGGTTTCGCCCCTAATTGCCCTTATGAAAAACCAAGTGGATGCCCTAAGGGGTAATCATGAAGATCCTTCCATAACACACTATCTAAACTCGTCATTAAACAAGTCTGAAGCTGAAATGGTTCGTGCAGATGTTCTCTCAGGACGCACAAAACTTCTTTATGTAGCTCCAGAAACACTCACGAAAGAGAGTAATATTGAGTTTTTAAAGTCAGTAAAGATCAGTTTTGTAGCAGTTGATGAAGCCCATTGTATTTCAGAGTGGGGTCATGATTTCCGTCCAGAATACAGGAGAATACGTCCGATTATTAAGCAAATAGCAGACGTTCCAATCATTGCTCTTACGGCCACAGCCACTCCTAAGGTTCAACAGGATATTCAAAAAAATCTAGAAATGGTGGATGCAAATCTATTCAAATCTTCATTTAATAGAGATAATCTGTACTACGAGGTGCGACCTAAAAAAGATGCTCTTAAGCAAATAGTTCAGCATGCTCTTAATAACAAAGGAAAAAGTGGGATAATCTACTGTCTAAGTAGAAAGAAAGTTGAACAGATTGCTGAAACTTTGGCAGTAAATGGCATAAAAGTTCTGCCTTATCACGCTGGTAAAGATTCAAAAACACGTAGTCGTATTCAAGATCAATTCTTGATGCAAGATGTTGATATTATTGTTGCTACAATAGCTTTCGGAATGGGTATTGACAAGCCCGACGTGAGGTTTGTACTGCATTACGATATTCCTAAAAGCCTTGAAAGCTATTATCAAGAAACGGGTAGAGCAGGAAGAGATGGAGGCGAAGGACATTGTATTGCATTCTATAGCCATAAAGACATAGAAAAGCTTGAGAAATTTCTTCAAGGGAAACCATTAGCGGAGCAGGAAATAGGATCTCAACTTCTTCAAGAGGTAATGGCGTATGCTGAAACATCTATTTCTCGTAGAAAATTCCTACTGCATTACTTCGGAGAAGAATTCGATGAGATTAATGGCCCAGGTGCTCTGAATTGCGATAACACTCGCTATCCTAAGCAACAATATGATGGGCAAGAAGAGGTTCATACTGTAATTAGTGCGGTATTAGAGCATAAAGAGGCGCATAAAATGCAATTTATTTCAGCTCTACTTATTGGTGAACACAATAGAGAAATTGACGATTATGATGGCGAAAAGAGTGCCTTTTGGAATAGAGGAAAAGACAAAACAGACAGACATTGGAATGGTGTAATTCGCCAGGCTATAGTTATTGGTTTTTTGCAGAAGGAAATAGAGAAATATGGAGTTCTTAAATTGACGGATAAAGGTCATGACTTTGTTATGAATCCTAAGCCCGTTATGCTTGCCGAGGAGAGGAATTACAGAGATGTTGATACTGGTGATACTATGGTCCAAACTCGTCGCGGACAGGGCGGTGTTGCAGACTCTACTCTTCGGAAAATGCTTGTCACACTTAGAAAGGATTTGGCAGACAAAAAAGGATTGCCTCCTTATGTAATTTTTCAAGATATTTCATTAGATGAGATGGCGATTCACTATCCAATTAAGGAGGAGGAATTGTTGCGTATTACGGGTGTTGGAGCGGGGAAGGCGAAGAAGTTTGGTTTAATTTTTTTAGATTTAATTTCGAAGTACGTTGATGAAAATGAAATAGAAAGGGCAGAGGATTTACTTGTAAGAACGTCATCGAATAAGTCGTCAAACAAGGTTGCTATTATTCAGCAAATCGATAGAAAAATGAATCTTGACGATATGGCTTCTCGCACGAACTTGACTAGAGATGAGGTTTTGAGTGAAATAGAACAAATCGTTGCCGCTGGAACGAAGTTAAATATCGATCACTGTATTGAAGAGACTATGGATGAAGATTGTGTGGAAGAACTATTCGAGTTTTTCAGCGAATCAGATGACGAGGGTATTAACTCCGCCCTAGTAGAGTTTGACGAGACATACTCAGAGGCCGAATTAAGGTTAATGCGAGTTAAGTTTTTGAGCGACGTAGCGAACTAGCAACGAGTCGTTTAGGTAGTGGCGGCAGCGAATGCCATAAGCCCTGCTCCTAGTTTGAGAGAATCTTCATCTACATCGAAAGTCGGTGTGTGCAGTCCGTTATGACCTAGTTCAGAGTGAGGACTTGACGTTCCGATTCGATAAAAGCATCCTGGAATTTCATTTGCATAGAAGCTGAAATCTTCAGCGGTCATTCGTTCGGGGAGGTCGTGAACGTTTTCCTGACCTAAATAGGTAATAGCGCTCGAACGCATACGAGCTGTTAATTCAGGGTTATTGTAGACACTCGGGTAGCCAACTTTAAGATCTAATTCGCTCTTTGCTCCACGGTTTTCACATATTTGGTTGATGATATCAGTCATCTTTTTATGAGAGTCGAACCTCCATTTTTCATCTAGAGAGCGAAAAGTTCCCTGGAGATGTACAGAGTTGGGGATTACATTAGTCGCTCCTTTCCCTTCAATAAATCCGAAGGCCAAAACTGTTTTTATCGATTTATCGGGTCTTTCTGAAATCAGTTTTTCTAGAGCTAGAAGTATTTCAGAGGCGACGAGAAGTGGGTTTACTTGATCTTCCGGAAGAGCTGCATGACCTCCCTTTCCGATAATTGTCAAGTGAATTTCGTCAGCAGATGCCATATAAGTACCGGATCTCATACCGACTTGGCCGGTTGGGAGCTCAGGAAAAACGTGAGACCCGAGAATATGAGAGGGAACGGGGTTTTTAAGTGCACCTTCAGCAACCATAAGTGAAGCTCCGCCTGGAAGACGTTCTTCACCAGGTTGGAAAATTAATCTAACAGTGCCAGACCAATGCTGTTTGTGTGTTGAAAGAATGTGAGCAGCGCCTAATAGGAAGGTCGTGTGTGCGTCATGACCGCAAGCGTGCATGACACCAGAGTTGAGAGAAGCGTATGGAACATCGTTCAATTCTTTAATTGGCAGAGCGTCCATGTCTGCCCGAAGAGCCATAAATCTCGAATCGGGATTATTACTTTCTATCGTAGCAATTATTCCTGTAGTTGCGACTCCGTCGATGAACGAAATATTCATCTTTTCGAGCTCTTTCGCCACAAACTTCATAGTCTCGAACTCTACATATGAAAGCTCAGGATTTGCATGAAGATGCCTACGCCATTTCGACAATTGGGGAGCAAGTTTGTTGGCTGCGGTTTGGAATAAATCAGCAAGCATGTTGTCAGAAGAATTTCTATCCATTGCCAGGGAAATTATCTGAAAAGCTATCCGGGAACATCTCGCGAAGAGATTTCAAGGCCATCTGAATTCCGGCATAAAATAAAAGTGCGGAAAATATTAATCTAACTAAAGAGGGAGAGAGGCGTAACGACCATTTGCTGCCGAACCACGCACCGACAATAAACGTAACTGCTATTAAAGCAGAATACGTCCATTCTATAGATTGTTCGCTGTGGTAATTCATCGCTGCTAAAATTCCAATGGGCGGTAACATTAGGGCTAGACTTGTTCCTTGGGCTGTGTGTTGGTCTAAACCTAAGAAATAGATTAAAGCAGGGACGATTATCAGTCCGCCACCAATCCCTACAAATCCGCTGGCAATGCCAGCACAAATTCCTATAGCGAGTAGTATAAATAATGTGGATAGTTCCATGGTTGGCAAGATATTTAGTCAGGTCTAAAAATCAAAATTTAAGCTGAGGGAGAATATACGAGGGGTAATCCGATTATCATCTACTCCCCATCCCCAGTTTGCATTAACCCAATATCCTAACATTCTAGACCTCAAGCCCCATCCGAAGTCGTAAATAATGGGTTCTTTATTATTGTCTATTGTTACGGTAATAGGGTTGTTTTCATAAACTATACTGTTAAAAGTATTGTCTTCGGAATATGGGTGTAAGCCTGTCCAAGCAGAACCGATGTCAGCAAATCCTACGACTTGAAAATTTCGGATAAAGTCTGTCTTTGCAGGTTCAGAGAATATAGTGCTCCAAACAGGAATTCTTAATTCGACATTGCAAACGACAGCGTTACTTCCGTTCCTAGCGTTGTTAGCGAAGCCACGCATTGGGGTAATGTTAGCTTGATATGCATACGACTGTCTAGGATCTATAGGCGCCCCATAGTTATTCCCTATCGACAAACTGTAATCGCTACCTCCGAGGAGGTTCAGTAAAGATAATTCTCCTATGGACCAGTTTCCTCCTGTTCTCACTGCGATTATTGAGTTTGCATATATTTTAAAGTAGCGCCTCAAGTCGAACCCTACTGTTCCGAAGCTTTTATCAAATCCATCCAAGTAGTATTCAGCCCAAATCTTAGCTCGAGTACCCTCCCTGATATTTAAAGCGAGACTCCGGCTATTATCCTTTACCCATGCGATATTAATACCGATTTGGTTTGCCCAAGAATGAGGGGTAGTTAAGCTGAACATCTCAGTCCCTTGGGTAACAGCTCTATCGAGCCTTAACCCAAATGAAGCCCTTAGACTCCTAACTTCATCAACGGGTAAGGTGAGACGGTACTGAGCGAAATGAGATTGTGTCTCAAGAATACTATAGGTCAAGGGGTCAATACCCGTTTTCCCTTGGCGCTGGAATGAGATCATTTTATCAATTCTTCCGTCCAAATTGAAATAGGCCAAACCTACAAGAGTGTTACTCAAATTTGCAGGAATATTAAACCCCCCAATGATGTGATAATCATCGAACAGGTCGCTTATTCTTATCTCGGTTGCATTTCCAATACCTGGATTAAACGAAGTTGTGCCGTCATAAGCCCTATAAAACTTTGAACCGAAAGCGTTGCTTACTTGACTTTGAAGTTTCTGAAGAGAAAAATTTAATCGGTAATGCACCGGTTTTAAGCGTATTGACTCTTCCGAATAAGTTCCATTGGTTTCTGGCGATGAAGTCCTCGTGTCAGAAGAGTTTTCCTTTTTTAAGTTCTTAGATTTCTCTATTCGTTTCTCAAACTCAAACGTATAATTTCGGATATCTGCCTCCGTTAATTGAAATTCTTCACTCCAATCTGGAGGGATAAACCCAGCATCTACATCTGTATTTGGGTTTGATATACCAAATACACCCGAAGATCTATCTTTCGATAGAGGCATTTTTCCGATGCTTACTCTGTATGCGTGACGCATTATCGTAGACGTGCCGTAGCAAATGCCATTCGATGTATCACACTCGAAACTACTTATGGGAATATCTAATTCAGATAGAATTCTTGTGTCGAAAAAGTGACGATAACGAATGATGGTGTCTATACTTATAATAGTACTGTCAGCCCATCCCCAGCTTGTCTCTTGCTTTCCGTTTTCATACTCAGAGAGGTAAACGAATTCGCTATTCGGTAGTGGGATAGGGTATCTCTCGTCAATTTTAGAAGTGTGTACTAGTCGTTCGAGGTACGTTATTTTCCCCTCCATGTGACATAAATAAAGATCTAACTCTTTCGGAAAAGGTATGTTTTCTCTATCCTCTCTTAATACTTCGTCTGGGCGATTAGACGAGAAAATAATGGACCTACCATCCTCTGTAAATCTTGGGTTTAAGTCGTCGAACCTATCTCTCCAAAGGGGTTCTTGTAAATTCCCTATTACTCTGTAAATATATAAGTCAGATATTCCATTCTGCATACCAGAAAAGACAATACTCTTTCCATCTGGAGAATAATCCATAGAAAGAACTTCGTCTATACGAAAGAGATCTTTTTTGATAGGCTTTTTTTCGTTGAGTATAATAGTTACAAGGATTGGAGCGCCTTTTTCACTAGTTGAATAAGTAAACTTCTTCCCCCCGGGGTGCCAAGCTATAGGTGGAGGTAGGTCGCTTTTTATTTGGTCGAGCTTATTACCGTGATGAGCTCTTTTCGTAATAATGACCCCTTTCCCTCCATTCGCTATTTCTTTCTCATCTGTTTCGCAAGTCCAAACTCGCATTTGCCCTCTCTCGTCAGTAATAAAAGCGAAGGTTTTTCCGTCAGGCGATTTACTGATAGAGATGTAGTTATATCGCTTCTTTAATAAAAATGGCAAATCTCCACCATCCTTTTTCGCTTGCCTTTTATCTTTTCGTGTATTTAAACTAGGGAGATTAGAGGCGTAGTTAATGGGAGTTTGTGAGGTTTGGTATGAAACCACTTCTGAAAGAAGATTAGATAAATTTAAGCCAGTGGCGAATCTGAAACCACCTTCAACACTCCGGCTGATCCTCACCATGTACAACACATTTGCAATGGCGGGAATTCCGTAAACGTCCTCAACGTAATCCCAAACGGCATTTCCCAACTGCCCCGCCTCAGGTCCTTCACTTCTGTCAATGTTACTTAGAGCGCCTGACCTTGCGGCATCGAAAATGTTGATTTTCGACCGAGATGATTTCGCTTCAGCGAGATACTCTACTAGTCCCTCGCTAAACCAGTCCGGTATTTGGAGCATGCTCGAATTTCTTATAGCGTCTTGCCAATCGCCCTTGTAAATGGTTTGTTGTAGTGCAATTCTCGCTAATCCACCCCTTAAATCGCGCTCGAGTGCCGCCCTATCTCCACGACCAAACAGAAATAGCTTATTACCCACAATTTTTGCAGTTCCTCCAATGTTTTCGCTCTCCTCATCTACATCGAAAACTCCGATATTACTCTGCCGAAATTCCGCAATATTATTGTACAGAATAATTTGGACCGGTCCTTTCAAGTTGCTACCGAAATATGGATTTAGACTTTCCGCAACGGGTTCAACTATTCCGGCAACTGCACCGGCTAATTCATGCCCCCCTTGGTAAAAATATATTTCGAAGTGTCCTACCGTGTGACTTTGCCAAAAGAAATCCCGGTACTGCACACGATTCTTTCCAAACTCCACTTGTAAACCATCATAAAACTGTGCCCTAGCCTCTCCAAAACAAAAAATCACAACTGCGAAAGTAACTACTTGAAAAATATTTTTGCGAAGCACATTCATTTCCACGAAAATACATCTTCTTATGATTTCATTCAAAGCTATTGTTAGTTGAACTTTGTAAAATGAAAAATCTACACTCTTTCACCTGTAATGTCTTTAGTGAGCAAACGTTTTTGCTAGACCATGGTAATGGTGAAGCAACAGTTTTCGACCCGGGATTTAGCTCTCTTGAGGAGAAGGCAGAATTCGAAAGAGTCTGTGACCTCCTCCAAGTAAAGGTTGTAGGTTGCCTTTTAACCCACGCTCATTTAGATCACGTTATGGGGGTAACGTGGATATCTGATAAATATGGAGTTTACCCCAGGTTGCATCCGACAGATGAGACAACTTGGATACAAGCACCTATTTCCGCGAATCTTTATGGCATTCATATGGATGAACTTCCTTCTAGAGGTGAGGATTTAGGAGACCATGGTTCTATTGTTGAATGTGGTCCATATAAGCTTGAGGTGAGATGTGCTCCCGGCCATAGTGCAGGTCACGTGATTTTCGTAGCTCATAACGAATCGTTCGTGGTGGGAGGTGACGTTTTATTCTCGGGAAGCATCGGTAGGACAGACCTCCCTGGTGGAAATCCTGACATCCTTGCAAAGAGTATTGAAGACCAAATCTATACACTCCCAGACAATTTTACCGTACACCCTGGTCACGGACCTTCGACAACAGTGGGAAAAGAAAAGATGTCAAATCCGTATGTTAATGGTGCTGGGACCGGAATGCTTCAGAAATAGAGCTTAGGTCGATATGGAGATTAATTCGTTTTCGAAAGTTTTTTCGATAATAGAACTAGAAGTAGAAGTGCGGGGACTTCAATTAACGGGCCGATTACTCCCACGAAAGCTTCCGAAGAGTGTAGCCCGAAAACTCCGATTGCAACAGCGATAGCAAGTTCGAAATTATTACCTGCTGCAGTAAATGCGACCGCTCGAGTTCGAGGTTCGTCAACTCCTAGTTTAATCCCCGCGAAATAACTAAGGAGCCACATTATAAGGAAATATAGAGCTAGAGGGATAGAGACTAGGAGAACGTCGGAGGTTTGGTCTAAAATGCGATCACCTTGAAGAGAGAACATTACCACAATTGTAAAGAGAAGCGAAATAAGGGTGAGGGGACTTATCAGAGGGAGGAAAGATTTCGTGTACCACAACTCACTTTTAAGGCGAATTAGTAGATAGCGGCCTCCTAAGCCTAGCACGAAAGGAATACCGAGGTACAAGCTTACATTGATAGCCACTAATTTAAACGGGATATCTACGGCTACCCCTTCTAATCCTATCCAGGTAGGCATAATTGTCAAGAAAAACCAAGCGTAGAAGCTGAATGTAAACACTTGGAATAGACTATTGAGTGCAACAAGCGCCGCCCCGTATGTTCTGTCGCCATCCGCTAAATCGTTCCAAACCAAAACCATCGCGATACACCTCGCAAGCCCGATTAATATTACGCCTGTCATCAGTTCGGGCCTATCCCCCAGAAATATTACTGCCAGAGCGAACATCAGAATAGGACCTATAATCCAGTTCAGGACCATGGAAAGCGTTAATAGCTTCACATCTTTAAAAATGTGCGGTAGAGTACCGTAATCGACCTTGGCGAGGGGTGGGTACATCATTAAAATTAGACCTATCGCAATAGGGATGTTTACTCCTTTAAACGAAACACTTTCGATAGCTTCAGGAAGGCTAGGCACCCAATTTCCCAAAGCTATTCCTCCCGCCATTGCAAGGAAAATCCAAATAGTTAAATACCGGTCAAGAAATCCTAGCCTACCCACTCTACTCGCTAATTTCAGTTTGAGTTGGAGCAGCTTCTAGATTGGTTTGGACTTCATCTGTGCCATAATGGATAGCAAGAACGATAGCCACACTTACCATTAACCCTACAATCAATTTTAGAAAGTCCTTAGCAACGATAGGGAAAATCATTTTGAGATTTCCTTTCTTAGTGAGACCAGTATTAAGTGCAAGTTCACGTCCACATAAAAGACCCACGAAAACCCAAGTCGTTGACATCGGTATGTTGTTAATCTGCTTGAAGTAGAGTAGGAGGAAGGCGTACACGAGGTCAATCATAGTCGCTGACCTAACGTACTTAGTACTTTGCTTGTCTAGTATGATTTGCTGAATCGCTCCACCTTGCTTGTAGAATATGTAAGCGAGTCCTACTACAAAGAAGACTATGATTAGTACTAATTGCCAAAGTTCAATTTGACGCGGGAGGAATACGGCAATGTTCGCAACATCATGAGAAAGCCATGTAAACCAAAGAAAACCTGTGCTAAACCACTGGAATGCTCTCCAAAACGGCTTGTATTTCTCACTGATGTCTTCTTTCTCATTGATGATTCTAGAGATAACGATCCAAAGAACGTAAGCAGAAACAGCAGCAAGACCGTATCCCATTATACTCTTCATGAGCATCTTCTCAAGAACGAAAGTCGATGCAAATGCCGAGAGAACTAGAAACGAAGTAGAAACGGGAATTCCCTTTCTCGTTAACGCAACTAATGCGAGAGGTGCCAAAGCGTGATACCACTGCGGTTCTTTATACGGGATTTTCGCTAGACGACCGAATGAAATATCGCCATCTCCAGTGTACCATCCATACACAAGAGTAACTACAAGAACGGCCGATGCTGCAGCCCAAAGTTGGTACCACTTAAATTTTTCGCGATTCGAAGCGATCCAAGTACCAAGGGTTTGGACACTGTCGTTAGCGATTACAGAGTAGCCAGCTAGAATAAAACCTACTGTAGTAAATAAAGCAACCATAACTTAACTTTTAAAATTCTTACTTTCGAAGTGCAAGTTCCGTAATTAATTCATCCTGAACGTCAAACTTAGGTTAAGTCAATGTTAAGTTTTACTCAATATCAGATTTAGGTAGTGTGAAGCTGAATGTAGTTCCTGTCCCAAGTGTTGATCGAACGTGGATATTTCCTCCGTGAGCCTCGATAATGTGCTTTACGATAGCTAGCCCAAGTCCAGAACCGCCGGCATTTCTAGATCTACTTTTATCGACTCGGTAGAAACGCTCGTAAATACGTAGTAAATCTTTCTCTTTAATTCCTATACCGTTATCTGAGACTTCGATTAGAATATGATCTCCCATATCGTAAAATCGGAGTCTAGTTTTCCCTCCGTCTTTACCGTAATTGATTGAATTTACTAGGAGATTAGATAATACTTGTTGGATTTTATTTACGTCGCACATAACGAAAAAGTCTACGGAATCCTTGACCTTAATCTGCACGTTAGCGTCTTTAGATTTGCGTTCTAAATTATCAGCTAGTTCTGAACTAAGCTCGACGATATTAACCCTCTCAAGGGTTATGGTCATTGCCCCCGACTCGATTCTTGAAATGCTATCTAGATCTTCTAGTAACCTCGTCATCCTGTCGATATTCTTCTCCGCTTTAGATAAGAATTTTCTGTTTATTTCTGGGTCGTCCAAGTCTCCTTCAAGTAGAGATAAAATAAACCCTTGAATATTAAATAAAGGCGTTTTTAATTCATGCGCGAGGTTGCCGATAAAGTCTTTCCGGAATGAATCAGTTTCTCGGAGGAGAGTGATTTCTTCGATTTGGCCTTCGGCCCACTCCATAACATCTTGATTAGCAAGTCCCACTACATCTTCATCCATATTGAAAGCAGCATCTGCACCCCCCTTGATTTTACTAATAGTCTTATATAAAACGTTAATTTTGTTAGTCAGATATTTCTCAACAGACCTGTAAATGACAAGGTAACTAAGCTCCTCAATCCCAATCCCGATTACAATCGAAATAGCCCAATACTCTAGTGAATCTACCACGTATAACACCGTGAAAACGGCAACGCTAGAAATCACCCCGATGAAAATCGCAGATTGCCTTGCCACATCTTTTGGAGTACTCTCGCTCATTCTTTCTGTACGATTTATCCGACTATTTTGTATCCCACGCCTTTAATGGTGTCGATTATTCCTTCCCCAAGTTTTTCTCTCAGTTTTCTAATGTGAACGTCTATGGTTCTATCTCCTACGATTACTTCAGTACCCCAAACCTTATCCATTATCTCTTCCCTCGTTCTAACCTCACCAGGCTTTTCGCATAATAAAACTAATAATTTAAATTCTTTTTTCGGAAGATTTATTGGAGTCCCCTTTATTACAACTTCGTAACGTTTAAGGTTTATTTCTAAATCGCCGATAATGATATTCACCAAATTAACAGGGACAGTTTCATTGCTATGTGATCTCTTTAGGAGAGCTTTCACTCTACTCATAAGAACTTTAGGTTTTATGGGTTTTAATATGTAATCGTCAGCGCCAGCATCAAATCCTGCTATTTGACTATAGTCTTCTCCCCTCGCTGTAAGGAATGCGATAATTACGTTATTAAGTTCATCAGCCTCACGAATAATTTCACATGTTTCCACCCCATCCATTTCAGGCATCATCATATCAAGGAGAATAAGGTCGGGAATGAAAGATTTGGCAACTCTAACCCCCTCTTCACCATTATTCGCCACTTTCACCTTGTATCCAGCATTTTCAAGATTATATGAAAGGAATTCAAGGATATCACTTTCGTCATCGACGAGTAATATTTTTTTCATTTCGCTCAATCTCTAATCCGGTTAAACCGAAGTGCGCAAAGCATCCATTTAGGAAATGGTTTAATTGGACTTCGTTTCTGAACGTCAAGAAAAAGACCTAGTTTTTCTAAAATCGGAATCTTATGAACTTCGATTAATTCTATCCAACATTCATCAGGATCGTCAATATAAGTACAGTGAACAGATGTGTGATCTCCCATACTCAAAGCATCATCAGTATCACATCTAAATCCAAACCCGTCTTTATCGAGTTTAGCCCCAAGTTCTTTCATTCCCCTCACATCTAAGCCCATATGTGCTATTCCGGTATCAGCCCAGATTCGGTCCTCAAAGATTAAGCGACCTTTTCGATCTAATGCCACTACGAGCTCTATCGTTGTAGGCCCCATCAACGAAGAAAAACCCCCTGTTCCGGGATGAGTTTGGGATAAAAGCACCCTGTGGTAGTTCTCCGCACCACCAGGAAGATGTGCCCAATCCTCAAAAGTTCCGGTTTTATCGTAGATAACATTATCGTATCCTAAAATATCCTTGTAAAGCGTGAAGGCCTTATTAATATCACTAACACCTATTGTGCATCCCATAACTCCTCCGCTAGGATGGCCGTTGCTAGTAAACCAGCCGTCAGATTCTAGGATTTGGAATAAATTATTGTCAAAATCGCGAAGGAAAAATGTTAACCTCCCTAAAGGATCTATTACGAGATCTTTATCACATGAATTTGGAAGGATGCTTTGTGCGTGCTCATGCATCTTACGGATGTCCGGAGTCTTAATAATTACAGACCCGATACCTAAGTCGCCTTGTGATAACTCGAATACCGGACCCCTAGGTTTAAAAGACGTTGGACTAATAACTTCAACGGCACATCCTCCCTGAAGGTTAAGGACCATGCTAGCTCGCTTAACGATAACATCACCATTACAGTGACTATTCATCAACGGAGCTGCAGCAACAGCATCGAAAAAAGGCATATCTAGACCGAAAAGTTGTCTATAAAGCTTCAGACTTGCGTCCATATCACTTACGGCGATACCTACGTGTTGAATGCCTTGAATTATGTAACCCATTCTCAGTTCTCTTGTTTCATTATTGCAATGTACTCAATCCAAGCATCTCTCAAAGCGGTACTTTTTCCTTTATTCCAAAACCTTTCTCCCTCAATTGCATCATTATGATCGTAAAGATGTCCCTGAATCCAACCATAAAATCTATTTCCGAATGTAGCCCAAGACCAAAATGCTATAAACGCTTCAAAAAATGGACTCACCCCTAAAAGACTCACCCCTTTTACAGCCGCTATAGTACCAGCGATGGCAGCTAATATCGTCCATGAAATAGGATAAACGAACATCCCCGCACCGACTTTTAACGTGCTTCTAAATACCATTGCCTTTACTTTATCTCCCCTTTTATTCAATAAGTATTGCTGAATAACAGTAGGTAAATTCCCCAAACACGCTATTGGATATAGTAATACAGCCCAAATTTTCTTTTGCCTCACATCTCCTTTTGCTATCCCCCAAGCTTCGGGTCTAGATTCTGGAGAATATCCTACTTCTACTAATTTATTATATACTTCTGAAACTGTTCTTATCCAATCTCCATCATTTTCTCTAAGCGCGATTCTATCTATTTCCTCAATTTTAGAAACCCAAACCTCATTTTTCGCTTCAGACGTTCTCATAGCTCTGACGTAGGGTATGATTTCTTCGTAAGACGTCTTAGGCCTGATATCAACAGCTATTTTTCTTAGCGATGCTTGAACCCTTAATGATAACAGTCGAAAGTCAACCATCTTTGTTACATCATCAACAAGGTCATTCCACTCGATTTCGTCTCCCATTCTTAAGCTCAATCGACGTCTATATCCAGGGTAATCCTCGTACTCAAGCCCTAACGGTATAATCTTGAGTCGCTTTAAGTCTGAGTGTTTTTTAACTGCAAGACTTAGCAAATCACTCAACCCTCTCTTCATATCTCGAATAGTCTTCTGAGGGTTGTGGTTTCCCTCCGGGAACAATGATAATGCAGCGCAGAGATCAAGCCTTTCGATACAACAATCCCAAATTATGTCATTTCTTTCCCTGATGTTAGAAAATCTATCTCGCTGTCTGTAAATAGGCATCTGGTTGTATGCGTACAAAATCTTCCTAACGAGTGGGTTCCAAAACACATCCGATCTTGTCAACCAATGTAATTGAGGTTTAATCAATCCGGAAATAATCATCGGATCCATCATCCCATTCTGATGATTAGAAACGAAAATGATAGGATTTCTCTCCTTTGGTAACTTATTGAAGTTCTCAACAGTCGTAAGTCTGTGAAATCTCTTAATCCCTTGCTTTGCAAGTACTCGTGTAAGGAAATAAGGAATCGTTGCTCTCTGAATCGGAGGTGTTAAAACGGGACGGTTTTTATTACTCATCTTAAAATAGCACCGGTTTCTGTAGTAATAGCATCTAAAATCCTACTCACACTTTTATCAATCTGCTTGTCGTTCAGTGTTTTTCCTTCATCCTGTAATACCAAACTCACTGCGTAGCTCACCTTCCCCTTTTCCAACTTATCGCCCTCGTAAACATCGAATAGAGTGATTTCTTTCAAGAGCTTACGTTCGGCTTTGAAAGCAACTCGTTTAATCTCTTCGAATCGACAACTTTTATCAAGTACAAGTGAAAGGTCTCTTCTTACAGATGGGAATTTGGGTAAACTACTAGCAATTATTTTCCTTTTCTTCCTCGATTTAAGCAAAGGTTTAATAAGTAAGTCAGCCCAAAATACATTCTCCTCTACGCCACACATTACTGTGACATCTGGGTGAACTTGACCAAATCGACCTATTACGTTTTCACCGATTAAGATTTGGTTTCCTTCAAGCAACAATCCGCCTTTATCAGGACGTTCGGAAACTTTAGAGCGAATCCCGATTTGGTCTAAAATCGAAAAAACAGCATCCTTTATGGTGAATAAATCCACGTCCTGGGACTTTTCATTCCAGTTTTCAGGGAGTTTCTTTCCAGTCACCCACAGGCTAAGATGCTCAGCTTCCTTATAGCTATCAGTAGAACCATCAGGTCCGCCACCTATTTTTTTGTAACTCCTTCCGAATTCAAATAATTTTAAATCAGCAACTTTATGACTTCTGTTCCTTGCAATCGCTTCTATACCCTGAAAAACTAGAGATTGTCTCATCACGCCAAGGTCTCCGCTAAGTGGATTCAATATCACAACTGAAGCAGAAGCGTCAATATCAGAGTCGTTCACCCCCTCAGCGTATTCAGCTTTCGTAAGTGAATTAGACATGATTTCGTTAAACCCTCTAGCCACTAAGGTCGAAGCCAAACCGAATATGATATCCTCCCTATCCGGCCCTACGGGAATTTCCAAAGTGCTTGAAATACGAGAAGGAATATCTATTTGGTCGAATCCGTGTACTCTTAGTATTTCCTCAACCACGTCAGCGGGACGAGTCACGTCACTTCGGTAAGCAGGAATCTTCAAAGTCAATTTAGATTCTTCCTCGTTTACGATTTCGATATCCAATGACTCTAGAATCGACTTCACGTGATCTTTATCTAGAACTTGTCCTATTAAGCGATTCAACATCGCCCATTCTAACAGAACATCATGTCCTGCTGTCCACTCTACCTCTCCCTTACATTCATCCGCTCCCACGATCTCTCCTCCAGCCCATTCAACAATCAATTGCGCAGCTCGCTGTGCAGCATCCTTAACTAAGTTAGGATCTACTTCTCTTTCAAATCGGAATGAAGCATCCGTAGACAAACCGTGTCTTTTTGCAGATTTTCTTATCGAAACGGGATTGAAAAAGGCAGATTCGAGTAAAATGGATTTGGTTTTATCACTCACACCATGCTTTTCACTACCGAAAACTCCTGCAATACACATAGCCTCCTTCGCATCTGCAATCACTAGGTCAGCCACATCTAAATCCCTTTTCTCCCCATCTAAAGTCGTAATCTTCTCACCTTTATTTGCAAGTCTCACATTCAACTCTCCCCCCTTTATCGAGTCATAATCAAATGCATGAAGTGGCTGTCCCATTTCGTGCAAAACGTAGTTAGTGGCATCGACCACATTATTTATCGGAGCAACTCCTATAGATCTCAAGAACCTTTGAGCATGTTCCGGGGATGGTTTTATCTCAACCCCTTCTATTTTAACCGTAGTATAAATCGGTGCAAGTTCACTCGCGACTACCTTAACCTCAAATCCCCCTCCGATCCCCCTCCCGAAATCTATTTCCGCCCCTCCAGGAACCACGACCTCATCAAGTCCGACCTCCACGAAATCGCACACCGTACCATGTAAAAGTCCCGCCCTTAAATCTCGAGCCACTCCTAGATGACCCATCGCGTCATTTCTGTTAGGGGTAAGACCTATTTCAAGAACCTCATCCGAACCGACTTCAAAAACTTCGCTCACCAGAGTGCCAGCGGCCCACTTCGAGTCAAGTTCGATAATCCCACCGTTTGGAATTCCTACACCGACCTCTTCGGCTCCGCAGAGCATTCCGTTACTCACTTCACCTCTAATCTTGCCTTTTTTTATTTTAAATGAATCTCCTTCAGCAGGGAATAATTC
>JYMV01048422.1_pt1 | contig 29302 bp, 17 predicted proteins | sample 338911 | NCBI WGS metagenome assembly JYMV01 (sample SAMN03354496, study PRJNA234377) | hydrothermal vent metagenome | biome: Deep sea; feature: Hydrothermal plumes at the Eastern Lau Spreading Center, Western Pacific Ocean; material: Seawater | place: Tonga | collected 2009 | depth 2000 m m
TGTTTTTGCAACATCTACGGGTTTGTCTTTAGCTGTTAGACCCTTATTTATATCTAGGGTACCAGCTTTTGTTGCCTTGGCTGCATCCGATGTTTTTGCTACTCCGCCCTTCTCCTTTTCATCTGCTTCTTGTGCATACACAAATGAAACTGAGGAGACAAATAACAAAAGAAATAAGATTTTCAAAGTGCGATTCATAATGAGCTCCTTATTATGATTTACTTAACCTAATAGAGGACCTTCCTCTATCTAGGCTCCCGCCAAATTACTTTATATCCAAACGATGTTCAACACACTATTTTAAACATGTGTTCCAGATCACATTCTGGTTTTTTTTTGTCGATAAAACAGCAGTAAAGTACCGTTAATATCACTAAAAATAATTTGACTGAATTTATTTATCCTTTTTTTCTTTATTCCGGTCAGCATTTTTAAACAAATTTTCTGCACCAGAAGCAACATCATCAAAAAAGTTCTCAAATCCCTTAAAAAATCCTGTTCCAGTCTCTTTTATCAAATCATTCAGCATTTCAACAGGATTCTTTTCTTCCTTTTTATTTTTAGGCATTATGATATCCTCACTATTAACCTAAAAGACATTATGAAAAGTGCAATCCAGTTTCAATAGTTATTGATATTATCATATTCAGTGAACATATCATAAATCATTTATGATATGTCGGTAAATAATCCCATGGCAACTGATCAGCAACACGTTCCCAGGCCATTTCCCCCTGCTGTTCAATCATATATGTTTCAACATACCTTCCTTTTTTATCCACAATTACCTTTTCCTTATTTAAAGTAATAAAAGATGTCTGGTAAGGCTTAGGGTCCTGACCTCTCTGTTCTGGAGTAAAATTATGTTCTTCCGATTCTTTGTTATAAATAATTTTCATTTTTCCTTTAAAAACCAAGTATAATTCATTCTCATTTTCTGTTAAAAACATAAGCGTATCCGAACCCAACGGTAGGTATCTTGGATCATAACGACTGAAATTTTTGGGCAAATATACCTTGAACCCTTCTTGAATTAAAGGATCGTTCCTGCTACCGGACATCCTTTGCCAATATTGTATTTCAACCAGACTATCTGCTTCTATATCAAATCGAGCGTCAAACCTTGAACTCAGTGTGTAAAGAAAATGTCGGAATGATCCACGATAAGCCAAATTTCGGTTCTTTTCCCATTCACGTGATTCACGAGAAGATTCTGGCTCCATTTCTTCAAAAAAAGGATCACCGGAATAGCGAACAGTTTTTTTATTGTCGCTGAAATCTTCCAAGGTATAAATCACTCGATACCCTAAACCTTTATTTTCGATAATAAGCGGTTCGCTGGCAAATGCTTCAAGGAGATTTCCATTCTTCTTAAAGGATAGCACATAATCGTTCATGATACGGCAATATTCAGCATTCCAGCTCATACCTAGAAATGCCGATTTGAATCGTCTGTAATTTTTTTTCCATTCTCTATTTGATTTGGCCGAAACGACAATTTCTTTCATTCGAATCGGTTGGGAAACAAGTTTATAATCCCGTTCTATTTTGATGTCAGTATCAATTTGGAAGCTTTCTTTTGCTACCTTATATCCAATCATAGATACCAGTAGTTCATATCGACCTAGCGGAATATCATCTAGCGTATAAAATCCATTGTTATCAGTTGTGCTTCCATAGGTTGTACGTGAAAAAAAGATATTTACACCAACTAAAGGATTTCCAGTTTTCGCATCCGTGACACGACCGGTAATTATAGATTGTGCATTGATTGAAGCGAAAAGAATTATCAATAGAAAAAAACGCATTGTAAACGAATGTAGATTAAAAGAGGGCAGAATACGCAAGAAAAGTTTAGGAACGATCCTGGATCGATTCTGTGGATTGCTGCGCGGCCTTACTCAAGATCTTTCTTGGTGACCAGATATTGATATACTTATGTAAAATCATAAGATCACTTTCCAAACCGATTTTGCCCAACTGACGAATCATCTCCGCCTGGACGACATAACTTTCGTCTAGGTCTAAATTGGTTCGAATTAACTTCAGTGCCACCTCAGGATCGCTTTTAGCTAATACGCTTATAATCGTTTTGCGAGGCTGTGTATGTTTTTCAACTTTATATTGCTTCACAAGTAATCGGATAGATGCATAATCTGATAAAGAATTCAAACTGGCTTCTCTTACAAACCACTGTTTATCTCTTGCAGCCGCTTTTTCCAATGCTTTGAGTACTTTTTTGCTGGACGCATGATCCTTTAGTCTTCGAGCTGCTTGCGCACGACCAATTACATTATCGTGTTTTATTTGAAAAATAAGTTCATCAATTGATTGAGGAAAGGTCGCCTCATATAAAAGTTCATCTTGAGGATCAAAACGAACCAGATCGGGTTTTTTCCTCATATTAAAGGTAAATACGTGTTCTTTTTTATTAATGGGAATTTGCTCTACTTTCACGTTGGCACCATTATAGAAAGCAACAGTAGCTGGTAATTGAAAAATAGAAAAATCCCTACCCTCCTGTACCTGCTTAATATTTATGGTCAGTTTTCCTTTTTCCCACTTATGATCTATTTCCATAATAGGGTGACCAGCGCCGAGCACCCACTGGTTAAAAAACCAGGTCATATTCTCTCCTGCAGACTCATTGACCACATCAATCAAATCTTGTGTAACGGGATTGCCAAAGGCATAACGATTTAAAAATGTACGCTGAAAATGTTTGAATTTTTCATCACCAATAATTTGTCGCAACATATGAAGTACGGCCGCGCCCCTTGGATAAATATGGCTGTCAAAATTCTGGTTCGGGTATTTCCACTGATTAAACACCATTGGACGGGAATAACGATTGTGATATTCCCTTAAATAAGCCTGCTTCTTTTTCCATAAATTGATTTTTCCTTCATCATGCCCATTTAAATGGGTACTGTAAAGGTATTCACCATAAGTTCCAAAACTTTCATTGAGCCAGGCATGATGCCAGTCACCCATAGTAATATAATCACCCCACCATTGATGGGCTGCTTCATGAGCCACAAGCCAATGGCTGGGAAAATCCTTATCTGCTTTTTCATCATGGATCGTAATATCGCCTAATATGGTGGCAGTAGTGCTTTCAGCTCCCCCTCCTATTCCTGGAATGGTAATTTGATCCATTTTTGGCCACGGGTAAGGAACACCGTATTCTTTTTCAAAAAAGCTCATAATCTCCGGCGTGCGGTGAAAAGACCTCATTCCATGAGGGACATCTTTGGGATATACCCAATAATTAGTAGGTATATCACCATGAAAATCCTCAATAACTATAAATGGTCCTGCAACCATTACATACAGATACGTTGAATTCGGTAGATTTAAATCCCATACATAAGTGGTGGAATCCCCTTTATACTGTGTATCTGTAAGCATTCCATTAGAGAGAACTTTCCAATCAGAACGGATAGTGGTGGCAATGCGACTGGTTGCTTTATCTGCCGGATGGTCGTTGGAGGGAAACCAGTGTCGTGCTCCTTCAGGGAAGTTATGCGACTGGACCAATTCAGGATTGTCCTTTGTTTCAGGGAAATAACCTATTCCTAATACTTTCGCTCCGCCCATTCCATATTTGGATGGATCCACTACTTTGCCTATCGATTCATAATTAATAGTAATAGACTTTTGCTCACCTTTGGATAAAGGCTTTTGCGTTTTGATCTTCAACCATCCATCTTGATAATCATAATCCAATTCATTTAGGCCATCTTTCACCGATAAAATCGAAAAGGTTTCAGCGTGTAATGGGACTGTATGAAGGTTTTCTTTTAGAGATTTGAATGTAATGGTCGTTTGGCCAAAAAATGACTTTTCCTGCTCAGCAATTCGCAGATGTATATCATAATGAATAACATCAATATCAAAATCTGGCAAGGTACGAACAGGACGAGAATACACATCGATCTTTTGTCCTAAAAGAGTTGATGTAATTAAAACTATTGATATTAGGCGTAAAATCATTGTCACCTAAAATTTAAATATTTTTTATAGACTTTTTGAAGAAACTAGATTCCGGAGTCCCTCCGGCAACGCTGTGACAAATGTATGCAGATTGGGAGGAACACTATCTATGGTATTTATTTCACCTTCATTCACATAGCCAACCAATGACTTTATAGTAATCAAACCTGTATCAAGAAGTATCCAAACTTGTTGTTTTACCACATATTCTTTTCCCGAACCCTCATTATAAATCCCCGATGCAAGCCAATCTGTTTCAAGGTATTCAGATATTATAAAACCACTGGTACTTCTTGTTGTCATTCGAGTATCAGTTGGATTAAGCACAGTATACCCATGCGACTGAATGTATGGGATAAACTCGTTCAATACCTGCTGAGAGTTAGTTAGATACTCAAGTTGTGTCGGAAATATAATTTTATTAGAACTGCAACTAAATAAAACTATTGCGAGAACCATAACTGTTAATCGTTGATTTCTCTTCATTGGTTACTTTCGATTTGAATTCATTGATTGGGATTTTACACAGAATTGATGAAAAATATTTCCATATTTTTTATTTTCATTTCAAAATTATTTCAGATTGGTTCCAAGTTCAAAGTGCGTAGCCTTGTATTGAAACGTGTTGATTCTATCTATTATCTTATCAACATGGATATTGGGGCCGTAGCTCAGTTGGGAGAGCGCAGCGTTCGCAATGCTGAGGTCGTCGGTTCGATCCCGATCGGCTCCACATAGTAAACAATAATAAGGAACCCTGTTATCACGGGGTTCCTTATTTGTGCCCGGGGCCGGACTCGAACCGGCACGGCCACATTCGGCCAACGGATTTTAAGTCCGTCATGTCTACCAATTCCATCACCCAGGCAAAATCGATGAGGCGTCGGCCGGATTCGAACCGGCGAATAGCGGTTTTGCAAACCGTTCCCTTAGACCACTTGGGTACGACGCCAATTGTAAAATCGGTTAAAATCCGGAATAATTTGGTATAAAAATTAGGGTCATTTTAACATAAAACAATCAGGCAAATCTGAATAATAACTCCCGTACTGATTCCATCTTTGATTTGAGTTCATTGATCGCCTGTGTTTGAAACCATAATTGGGTTGATACGGATAGAAATCCAACGATTAATAATCCATACAGGACCTTGATATGTTTATCCATGGAGGTACTCCTTTCTCTCCATTAACAGTATGGATTAATATCTGCCATGGAAATGATGTACTTTAACATTTATCAGCGCTTACGGGATTGTAATATCCCAGCTGCAGTGCTGGATGAAATTTTTTCGGATAAGAAGGATTTGGATACATTATCCAAGTCCTGGAAAGCATTAGAAGCGAAAGGATCAAATGGCGACGAAATCGCCGAAGAAATATCCAAAATCATTTTTAATGAATTAGGAGACGATTTCATTCAATCTTCACCTAATTTGGATGAAAAATAATTATATCGAATATTTTTCTTTACCTTTGTCTGTATGGTTTGATCATATTTTATATTTGAGAATTTTATAGCCCCTTGATTAATGATCTTGGCTTGTGTTTTTAATCGTTGGCGCGACACTTTAGCATCATACAAATCTAAATATTCTACACAGGATTGATGCACTTTATTCATCTGCGCTGATTGGGGATCATCAAGGTAAAATACTGGATTCATATCCATATTTAATTTTACCCTCAGCACAGTTTTATATGCTTCTGTTGGATTGACTTCTTGAGTAAATCCAAACTGAAAGAAAAGTAAAACAGCAACTAAGTATCTCATTTCCCTATATAGTAACTCCTACGAATCATTTCACTGAAACAACGAAAAAACAAAAAACGCTATCGCACAATAGGCGCAAGATGATGTCCAGCCAGTGAATCCTTTATAATTTTCCGCATCCTCCTTCAATTGTCTATTATCATTTGCTTTTTTAATAGCTTTACCCGCTTTTTTATCAGGACATTTTTTGATTTCTCTATAATAACGAAAAAGCTCCATTAAACTTAATGATCGAATTCCATTTTTAGAAGCCTTCTCAATCATTTCACCCTTGCATCCCGTTTCTTTCATATTTAAATCTGCTTCATCTATTTTCTCCTGGCCTACCATTGTAGAAACTGCCAACAAAATAAAAAGCCCCTTTATCGGGGCTAGAGAAAGAGATTTGCGGTCCTTTTTAAAAGTCACTTCAATAAAATCAATTTCTTTGTTTTGGTAAATTCTCGCGTTTTTATTCTATAGAAATATACTCCGCCAGACACTTGCCGACCATTTCTATCCACTGCATCCCAAATAATATTATATGTCCCTGGAGCCTGGTTCTGATGCACCAAAACAATCACCTCATTGCCCAATATATCATAAATGGATAAGTTGACATCCGTTTGATAGGGTAATTGATATTGAATTTTAGTCAACGGATTAAACGGGTTTGGATAATTCTGATTTAAGGCAAAAGACTCTGGGATCTGTACCAAAGTGATTTCCTGTTCCCCCTCAGAAACAATCTCATTTCCAGACCCATAAAATATGTATGAAACAAAAATAGGTGATTGATTATTTTCAGATTGTTCCGCTTTAACCCTTATAGGCTTCAGATCAAATCTGCTCAGCGATCCAGCTTCATATATTGCTTGCCCTGCATCCAGTTGATTGCTGGACAGAATAATCTCTGATAGGTTTGTTGCATTTGCATTTTCAATCATAACATTCATGAATTCATGGTCGTATGAAAGGAATACCTGCCCTGTTTTTGATCCGGAAGGCGGTTGAATGTCAAAACCATTCGATCTCATACTGATAGATGGTTTTAGAGCCGAAATTGGTCGGTTTATTGTGTTTAATCCATGCTTTTCAACTGACCAACCCCAGAATCTGCCAAACATCATTGCATCGTCCAGATCATATACAGAATTACCATCCATGATCAAATGAGGGAAAGAACCGCGCGTTGGGCCCAATTCATATTGAAAATCCTTGTTTTTCCAGCCGGAAACAAATTGGTTCATATCCTGCACATTGATCTTCATGTCCGAATTAATATCGCCTAATGGAGAAGTAAGAAAAAAAGTAAGAAAGTCATCAGAGGAGCTACGCCCAGCGGAATCTGTTACGGTGGTCACATTAATTTCTATGGTATCCAAACTGACCAATGGAGGATTAATGGTAACTGTTAATTCAGTAGCCAATGAATCAACCGTATAATCATATAAACTGGTATGATATGACCGGGATTCAACGCCATATGTTTTCAGCGGTTCCGAAAATTCAAATTTTATCTCATTAATATTAGTCATACTAATGATTGAGCCACTTTCCGGTGTAACAGTTTTTAACGATGGAGGTCCAAGATATGGATCAATAATAAATCCATCGCTATTAGCGGTAGAAGACACATTTCCTGCTTCGTCAACCGCCTGCACCAAAAAGTAAATTTCTTTATAAAGTGGCAGGGTGATTGTTTTACTGTAGCTTGAATCGATGGTTCCGGTATTGACCCATTCCATGATATCTGTAGTGTAATTGAAGGTGCCAATTGCAATATTATATGATTCGATTTCTCCTGATTGATCTCGAAAACCATACCAGTTGGCTGTAATAGAGGATTTGCTTTCCACATAGTCAACATCATCCGCTGTACCATCGTTTACCTTCCCAATAGTTGGTTTCATGGCATCGATAGTAATACCGTCACTGATCACGATATCAGAAGTGTTACCTACCTTATCTTCCGCAGCTATACTTAGATAATAGGTAGTTCCTTCCAGCAAGGAGATCATATCATATTGAATAGTATCTGTCATGCCAATGTAACGCCAGTTGACTATATTACTCTCACCGGGGTATGTACCAAGCGCAGTTTTAAATTGGGCAATATTGGCAATATCTTCATCAACGGACCAAGACCCCACATATGTGGTTTTAGATGACTGATAGTCCTTATCCGTTTGCCCATCAGTTGAACCATCAACCACTTGCTTAATGGTAGGCGCAGAACCATCATAAGTCACCATTAACTCTGCTGCAACATTCACGTCATTTACATTTGCAATATTATAACATACTTTTTCAGGTATCTTGATACTGATATCGCCTTCTTGAGTGGGAACCAGCTCGAAGAAATAGTTGTTATTTCCGCCGGAAAAGGATCCTGGACCCACTGCTCCCCCGGTAATCAAAATATCATCTGAAGTAAAACCCGTAACAGGGGCACCAAAACTGACCTCAATCGGTATTTCCTTACTGTTGGTCGGGTTTGTCAGTGTGGTGATGTAAGTTTGAATATATCCATAAACGGTGGTAAATGAACTGGAGGTCGTTGAAAGCAGATTTCCCGTAGCATCCTGCAGGTCTTTGACAGTGATAATGTAATCCTGAGCATAAAAGAAGTTTACTTTTGGATCCAGCGTATAGGTTAGCCCATCGGTGCTTACACTCAAATCATAACTTATATTAAACTGGCTTCGATCCGAATCATTGGTCTGAAATACAAAATTTGATCGTATGGTCGATAAAGAAGGTGTACTGCCATCTAAATGGTAGATCGGCTCACTGAACGTAAGTACCACATTGGTATCAATAGGTACATCATTTCGGCTATCGGCTGGTAAAATAGTAACCAAAGGTAAAGTTAAATCTCGAATGGTAAAATTCCAGGTATCCTTATCCAATATTCCTGTAGAAACATTTCCTCCAGCGTCAATTATAGTTTCAACACCAAATAAGATATAATAAGAAGTTAAACTTTTAAATTCCTTTTCAGGGTTAATCAAAAGCTTATTTCTATTAATTTGTATTAAATCTCCAAGTTCCATATCTATTTTTTCAAATTCATTCGTGGTTTCATTGCTGTATTCATAGATAATGATTGAACCCGTACCGCCCACAATATTTTCATCAAACGTTACAATCAAGATTGGGTCACGACTTACATCAACGCTGTTATCTGGAGGACTTAATCTAATGATACTTGGACCTTTTAAGGGATCATCTTCAGTTGTGAAAATGCTGGATGCAGTTCCTACTAAATTATTGGAAGTATCTTCTATAGCATTAATAATACCAACATAAATTGTTTGTTGAAAATTAAAGTCACTTAATGGATCAACAGTAATCACCGTTTTTTCAGCATTTATGGTGGCACCATATGGAATATCTGTTCCATTGATATTTATTTCTTTTAATTGGACTACATCATCCACGTTATTATCATCAAATGGAAGATTTGATATGGACCGTATCGGTTCAGTAAACGAAATGGTGATCGATTTATTTCTTGGCACATTGATGCTTTTATCTGACGGATCAAAAATCACTGATGGTGAATTTGTATCCAGAGTAGTAAAGGTGGCGCTTTGCGGAGATAAGGCATTGTTTAAAGAGTCTTCTAATCCAGCCGCAATCGCAACGTAGATTTTTTGCTGACTGTTGAAGTGGTATTCCGGATCAATCGTGATCATAGCCTTCTCTGAACTAATGCTTGCGTCAAAGGCTAAATTATTACCATTTATATCCGTGTCCTTGAGTGTGAGGAAATCATCAATGCTGAAATTATCGATTGCATAATTATTCAAGTACCGTACCGGCTCGCTGAATGTCAGCGTAATATTGCTTTCTAACGGTACATTGACATCATTATGAGCCGGGTTGAAAATAACCACTGGAGCCCAATCTGCCTGCGAGGTGAAAATAGCATAGGCTGGATTGATTAGATTACCGACTGTATCCTCCACTGTTTCACCAATACCGACATAAATAATTTGATGATTCGAAAAATATTCATCTGGATTAACGGTAATAATCGTTTTGGACGCATTGATCGTAGCTGCAAAACTTAGCACACTGCCTGTGGAATCCGTATCTCTCAAAGTAATAATAGTGTCTAAAGCACTGTCAGCAATAGGACCTTCGTTATTCTTATGTCGAATAGGCTCACTGAATGTAAGTGTTATATTTTCATTAAATGCTACACCCGTATCGCCGTGCGCCGGATTAAATACAACAATTGGGGCCTCCACATCAGCAACAACAAAAGTGACACTTGAATCGGGAATCGCATTATTTAAAGAATCTTCAAGGGATGATCCAATGGCGACATAGACATATTGAAGGCTTTCAAGATATTCAGTAGGATCAATCGTAATTGTTTTTTTATTGGTACTTACCGTGGCGTCAAAAGGGATATCCGCACCACTAATATTGGTATTTTTAAGGGTTATTAATGCGTCTACATTTTCATCTGTTAAAATACTGTTATCTATTTTTCGGACCGGTTCTGAAAAAGAAATCGTAACCATACTGCCGATGCCTACACCCCTTACTCCATGCCCTGGTGAAAATACCATAATTGGCGGCACCTGGTCATTAAGCGTTAATGGGCCTGTTGTTTGTGCGGTACCCATCGCAAGTGCCGGATTGGCAGCATCATATATTGAAGATTCATTTACCGGATAAAAAGCTACTGTCTCTACGCCTGAGGGCTTGCCTGTGACCTGTAAGCCTAGCCGGATAACAGTTTCACCACCAGTTAATGCGCTGCCATCCGATTTGCTAATCCCTGAAATAGCCACACCACTAGCCGTACCATCATTTTGATTGAAAACTAATTTAAAGTCTAATATATCCAGTGCCCCCGAACCATTGGTAGAATTATAAACGGCTTCACTGACTTCAATCAGCACATAGCTATTGTCTGCAGCCAGTGTACCGCTTAATATTCTTGGCGCATCAAAATTCAGAACAGTAAATGTTGTGCTGGAAGCACTAATCGTATTGTCAGATACATCTTCTAACGTTGCACCTACTGCCGCATAAACCACCTGGGATGAACTAAAGTCACTCGTCGGGTTCATGGTAATAATGGTGTAACCACCAATGTTATCAGAATTCCACACCGCCCCAGTAATTGTTCCATCATTATTGCTGGTACTTGCATCCGCTGCTGTTAACCCTGTACCATCATTAAATTTCCAATACCCTTGCAGACTGCTGGATGACGTATAATCTCCAGCATCCGCTAATGCATTTAAAGGCGATCCAGAGTTGTAAAGCGCTGCAACACCATCAGATGATATGGCGCTGGTCCACACGGCCACTTCTCTGATCTGTCCTTTAAAGTATCGTGAATCAATGGTATTGGCTCCGATAATTATATTGGCTTGATCTGTTAATGACTCTTTATTGTCGGTTGTAAGTGAATTCTCTAATGTACCATTTACATAAACTGAAATTGTACCGGTGGATTTCTCTCGAGTTGCCACCACATGATTCCACTCATTATTATCAATTGAAGTTGTTGATTGAATTGTTTCATCTGAAAATCCTGTACCGAAAGAAAATTTTCCATTTAAAATAGATGTTCCAAAATCATATGCAGGTGATGGGAAATCTGCATAAACGATACCTAGACCCTGGTAAAACCTGGATCCTGACCTGGAAGTTTCCGTTTTCACCCAGGCTTGAAGCGTGATATCATCCTGCACTTCCCTTTGGACAGTTACATAATCATTTACTCCATCAAAATATAAAGATGAAACCCCACCACCCGAAGATACAGTCGCATCAAAAAAAGAAATATCACTGCCGTTGGCATCATCATTTTTCAAAGTAAGCAGTGCATCTACATTCGCATCAGTAAGATCTGTATCATCTACTTTACGAATTAATTCAGTGAATGTAAGGGTCACATTGGCATCAGCAGGTACACCTGTAGCCCCATTAGCCGGATTCCAAATAAAAGTTGGGCCTTGTGTGTCAGCTGTCGTAAAAGTGATGTTACCAGCATCAATGGCATTATCAGATGCATCCTCAACACTTGCACCGATAGCGCCATACACGGTTTGAACTGAGCTGAAATCACTCACCGGATCAACTGTGATTATGGTCCCATCTGTGTTGATAGTTGCGTCAAAGGATATATCACTGCCGTTGGCATCCGTATCCTTCAGCGTAATGAGCGCATCAACATTTAGATCCGACAGTGCTGTATTATCCAGGTGTCGCACTGCCTCATTAAATGTAATAGTTATATTGCTGCTTACCTCAACACCCTGGCTACCATCCGATGGGGAAACTATAACAGTCGGTTTAAGAATATCAGCTATCGTAAATGTGGTGTTGGAAGCTGTGCTTGGATTGTCATACAAATCCTCTACAGTCGCACCAATGGCCGTATATACAATCTGGCCTGAATTAAAGTCGCTTGTTGGCGCAATTTTAATGACTGTATTGCCACCGGATCCGGGTCCATCACTGATCCATTCTGCGCCAGAAATCGTACCATGGTTATTGTTACCACTTTTATCATTAAGTATTGTTCCGGTACCCTCATTAAAATCCCAATAGCCGACCACAGCGGAGGAGGATGTATAATTTCCAGAGTTCGATGTAGTGACAACCGGGTTACCCGAATTATAAAGTGCGGTTATTTCATCTGCAGTTAAAGTTTCATTCCATATACTAAATTCATCAATGTATCCATTAAACCATTCGCCAAAATATGCATCTTTTCCAATGTATAAATCCCCAGTACTTGTTGTGTTCCCATCGATGGCGGTCTGTTGGCCTACCTGAATACCATTTAAATAGATAGTAACCGTTGTTCCCGACCTGGTGACAATAATATTGTTCCAAATATCCTCATCAACAATCCCAGTATATCCACTACCAGTTATGCCATTCCCCGTCCAAGTGTATATAGCCCCGCTAGAAGAAAGCTGAACTTCATAATTTCCTCCTCCTTCAATTCGTTTAGTAAATATTTGTTGAGCGCCGCCGCCGGTTAAATTTCTCGTATTAAACCAGATAGAATAAGCATAATCGCCCGTCCCAAAACCCAAAATGTCTGAGTGAGGTATTACTACATAATCTTGCTCCCCATATGAGGGGCCCCCAAAATCCAAAGCAGATGCGGTACTGGATAAAGTGGCATCAAAACCAATATCACTTCCACTGGCATCATTATTTTTAAGAGTGATCAACGCATCCACATTATCATTGGTTATGCTTGTATTGTCACTATGGCGTACCTGTTCATTAAAGCTAAGTAACACATCGGTATCCACCGCTACATCGGTGGACCCATCAACAGGCGACCAGGTAATACCGGGGCTTTCAGTATCTGTGGATATGAATGTTATACTAGTAGCAGCGATTGCATTATCAGACGCATCTTCCACTGTTGCTCCTATAGCAACATAGACATTCTGGAGTGAACTGAAATAACTATTAGGTACAATAGTGATCAGTGTTTTTGTAGAATTAATTGTCGCATCAAAAGCTATATCACTCCCACTTGCATCCGTATCTTTTAGCGTAATGAGCGCATCAATATTATCATCACTCAGGGCCGAATTATCTGTGTTTCGGACCGGCTCATTAAAAGCAATCAGAACGCTTGCACTTGATGAAACATTGGCTGTGCCATTTACTGGTGTAAAGGTCACTGTAGGTGCAACTAAATCTATAGTAATTGAACGGGAGGTGGTCGCAGCATCCAGCCCTGTTCCCAAATCAATAGCACTAAGGTTGCTTCCCATTTCATTGGCGGCATCGCCAAGTCTACTGGTATTTTCTTTCCCCAGCTGTCCATAATCATTTAATCCGAAGGATTTTACACTACCATCATCTAGAATCACTGATGTATGGTTACCGCCTCCTGAAATTCCTAAAACTTGTACACCTGTGCCCAAATCTATTGCACTGAGAGCATCCCCCATCTCACCATATGCATTACCGATATCATCCGTATTACCCTGACCCAGTTGTCCATAATTATTTCTTCCCCACACCTTTACACTGCCGTTATCCAATATAACTGTTGTATGTTGATATCCTGCTTCAATTGCAATGGCTGTCCGGCCTATACCTAGATCTACTATCGGAAGATTATCTCCCATTTCATTGGGCCCATTACCAATAGTACTATTATGTTCTTGACCTAATTTACCATAATTACCTCTTCCCCATGTTTTGACACTGCCATTATCTAAAATTACAGCATAGTGATTTATACCTGCTGTAATGGCAACTGCCGTCCTTCCTGTGCCCAGTTCAACTGCAGAAAGATTATTGCCCATCTCATTGGCACCATCACCAATCTTGGTTGTATTTCCCTGGCCAAGCTGTCCAAAAGTATTGTTTCCCCACACCTTAACACTGCCATCATCTAGAATAACACCAGTACTATATCGACCAGTAGCAATGGCAACTGCTGTACGCCCTGTACCTAGATCGACTGCAGTAAGATTATTCCCCATCTCATTGGGATTATCACCGATATTATCTTTATTCCCCTGACCCAGTTGTCCATAAGCATTACTTCCCCACGCCTTTACACTGCCATCATCCAGTATCACAGCAGTATGTTTTTCAGCAGCAATGGCAACTGCCGTCCTTCCTGTACCCAGATCGACTGCAATAAGATTATCCCCCATCTCACTGGCATCATTACCTAGATGATTTATATTCCCCTGTCCTAATTGACCGAAAGAATTTTCACCCCAGATTTTTACCTGACCATTATCTAATATGGCAACAGTGTGCTTGTGTCCAGCCGCGATTGCAACAGCAGTCCGGCCTGTGCCCAAATCTACCTTGGCAAGGGAATTTCCCATTTCACCGGATGCATCACCCAAAGTATTGGTGTTACCTAAACCCAATTGGCCAAAATCGTTTTGGCCCCAGTCTTTAATACTTCCATCATTTAAGATGACAGCTGTGCGCTTAAATCCACTTGCAATATTATGATTGAGCTGTCCCGGCAGGACTGTGCCCGTGGTAAACGTAATATTCTTAGCCAGTATTGCATTGTTCTGTAAATCTTCAACGGTAGCTCCGATGGCAACATAAACGGATTGAGTTGCCGATAAATGAACGGTGGGGTTAATAATTATTGCAGTTTTTGATGTATTGACGGTGGCATTAAATACGATGTCTGCACCACTGGCATCTGTGTCTTTTAGCGTAATTAATGCATCGACATTCGAATCTGTTAAATCCGAATCATCTATTTTTCGAATCGCTTCATTAAATTGAATAACAATATTTGAGGTACGCGCTATATTTGTAGAGGAATTATCAGGACCAAACGTTATGGAAGGCCCGCCGGAAATTGCGGTTCGTGTTGTAGCGGCGCATTTTCCTGTACCAAGATCAACACCGGACAAATTATCACCCATTTGACCAAGCGTATCACCGATCATATCTGTATTACCTTGCCCAAGTTGACCAACGTTATTGACACCCCATGCTTTTACAGTACAGTCATCTAAAATAACTGCGCTATGTTCATTACCGCCAGCAATCGCAATAACCGTTCGACCTGTTCCAACATCAACTATTAGCATTTTATCTGATGTATTAGCACCTACATCATCTGTGTTTCCCTGGCCCAATTGACCATAGTGATTTTTCCCTACAACCCCCACAGTACCATTGTTAAAAATTGCTATGGTATGGTTATACCCTGCTGCAACACCAATTGCCGTGAGGCCATCCGGTAAATTTGTCGTTGGAAGATTATCACCCATATCGCCAGTCTGATCACCGATATGATTATTATCACGCCCTTGTCCTAATTCCCCATCCCCGTTATTACCCCAGGCTTTTATGGTGCCGTCATTTAAAAGGACAACAACATGATTCCCTCCAATGGCAATATCAACCGCTGTTTTACCTGTACCCAAGTCAACCGCAGGAAGATTATCACCCATCTCATTGGGATCATTACCGATATTACCATAACGCTCTTGGCCCAACACTCCAGCAATATCAAATCCCCATATTTTTACGCTGCCATCATCAAGAATAACACCAGTAACACTATTGCCTGCAGCGATCGCAACCGCCGTTCGACCTGTACCTAAGTCAACAGCAGGAAGATTATCGCCCATCTCACCGGCATCATTACCCATATGTTCTGAATGCCCCAGGCCAAGCTGTCCATAGCTATTGAACCCCCAAGCCTTTACGCTCCCATCGTTTAAAATCACGGCCGTGTGTTCAGTACCTGCAGCTATGGCAACAGCCGTTTTACCAGTACCAAGATCCACTGCAGTAAGGTTATCGCCCATATCACTAGCATAATACCCTAATTGTGTTCGATTCCCCTGACCGAGTTGACCATTTTGGTTTTTACCCCAGACTTTCACACTTCCGTCATCCAATATAACGGCCGTATGGTACGATCCCGCAGCAATGCGAACTGCAGTTCGGCCTGTTCCCAATTCTACCTTCGAAAGGTCATCCCCCATCTCACCGGCGGCATCACCCTGAGAGTTTGGACTACCTGCTATTCCTTGGCCCAACTGTGTATGACTATTACTTCCCCAGGTTTTGACACTACCGTCGTTTAAGATCACCGCCGTATGATACGCGCCAGCTACCAAATTGCCCTGGGCGGCGCCCTGGGCGATGGTGTAATCAGCTGAAACACCGAGTGCGACCAGGAAGATTAAAATTGACTGAATTTGATTATTCTTTTTCATTGAGATTGATGAAAGTTTATCTGAGTATTTTATCTGGCATCAATAATGAAAAATCCGAAAGTGTTCATAACAAGGCCCTCATTATTCGCATCAACTACCTTGGATTGATCCGAAATATTCAGTTGTGATTTTCCTGTTTTAAGACTTTCAAAAGCAACTTCTACAACAACGCCACTTCCACTTGCAGACTGACTAATGCCATCAGAGAGATATACAATATAAATTTCTATATAGGTGCCTTTATCTTCTACGATAGCCATGGGTTGGTTTGTACTGGTAAAAAATTCTCCTGCTACAACTTCTTTGATGGCAACAAAATCTGGATCGTATTCCATCTTGATATACATTCCCGCAGTTCCATTGATTTCCAATGCTTCAATATCCACCCGATTCACTGAACCGGCGACGACCTTTTTCAAGAAAGGTTGAAACACAAGCGCCGGTGGATCCGCATCATAAAACTCATTAAAGTCATATTCGGGCACTTCACAAGCCAAAAACATGATAAAACACAAAAATGAAATAATAATTTTCTTCATCGGCTTGGCAGGTCAATACTTAATGTTAATACCGGTGCATTTAATTCTGGTTTATAATCAATACCCATAGTTGGATTTAATGCGATCATCCAAGGGAGTTCTTCTGCCAGTGGCTTTCCAAGTGTATTGGCATTTATAATATTCACTAACCATGCAGCAATACTAATTCCTGCAAATAATTTCATTTGGTCATTATGCCATTCAATATCTTTGACCGCTCGTTTTACCTTTTTCTCATACTCTAACATGTCCTCAGAGGTGTTCTGGAGCAAATAATTATCATAATACAGTTCGTCAGACCATTTGTATGCGCCATCGTATTCGGAATAATTATAGTACACCATTCCAGCAGCAAAAACTACCGTGCCAAAATACAACCGAGCTGAGTTACGTTTACCAACCGATAACTGTCCTAGCCCTGGAACAAAGGTCGATAATACCATGGGTTTGTAACGTGGTGATTGCATGATCTCCATGAGAGAAGGACCCACGATTTTTCCCTTCCGGCTTGCCTTTAAGGATCTTGGTGGTTTCAGTCCCATCAGATCCCAGGCCAGAATTCTTATTTCGACCACCAGGCCATCCACCGGACCTCTATATTTCACTTCCCGAGTCGCTTTTACTACACCTGTCACCACCGAAAAAAGCTTCAGTATAATTTCATAGGTATTTTCATTTTTACTAATAGAGCCACCGACCACGTATTGCGCTCCTATTAGGGCACCAGTTTCCACGGCACAATTACGAGACATGCAGGCTGTAAAGCCACCCCACCCTTTTGATTCCATTAGAATATTTTTTGCTACATCCCTAGAAATCATCGCTACCATACCTGTTTTATCAATTTCTTTTCCAAATTCATCTGAAAGCGCCTCTGCCTCCATTTGAATAATGCCTGATCCACTGAAATCCATTACAGCAATAGTGAACATTTCACTTGTATTGATTCCCGATTGGCGTGCCTTGAGTAATGGTGGTGCATCCAGCCCCATTATTTCCCAAGCCAATACTTCCATTGTCGTTAACATTCCTTCTATTGGTCCATTGTAATTTGATCCCTTTGTTCGCTCAGTCCGAGCACTAGCAACTGTAAATAGATCCGCTTTAACAGTATATGTTGTTTTACCTGTCTTGATGATTGAACCACTTATCACAAACTGCGCACCAAGCATTTTGCCCCATTTTTCTGCACAATTAACAGTAATACATCCACCCTGCTCTTTTGCCGCTTGCATCATGGCAAGAATGGACTCTTTTCTGTCATCAATACTAAAAAGTTTGGTTTTGGTAATTTCACTGCGAAACCTATCCGATAAAATTTTTGCTTCAGATTCTTCCATATCTGAGACTTCAAAGTCTAAAATAATAATTTTACCTTTGTTCTCTTGCGCATGAATGATTGAACAAACCGCAAGGGCGAAAAGAGCTGTTTTGAGTATTCTAATCAATTTGGTGGTTTCTAAACAGTTATGCTTGGTCGATAACTTAATTAAAATTAATCCAATTCACTTTAGATATAAAAATAACTTTTTCCTTATACTTGAATTGAATTAAAAACCAATAACATAAAAGATTTGGAAGACGGGTAAATTTTTAATGCTCAATTTTGGTCCAATTACATTGGACTGCTCCAATTTCCAATTTTTGCGACTATAAAAGTTTCGATAATAGCCAAGGCGACCTTCGATAGACATTGACGGGCTTAAATAATATCTGCCTCCAATCATACTGGCAAAACCCAGCCAGTTTTTGTACATAACTCCTTCAACAGTCAAGTTTATATTATCATTATCTTCATCTAAATTTTTTAAAAATGAATCCCAGTCAGCGGATGAAGCACTGGCAGTAAGTTTAATTTTACCCGTATTAAACATGGGAGCAAGCGTAAAATTGAATTCCACCCGTTCCCATGGAAAATAAAAGGTTTCAATGCTGAATTCGCGGAAGGTAATGGTCCTGTTATAATTGGATTCACCAATCGTACCCGTATGAAAAGATCTGGATTGACTATATCCAATCCTGGCATTGGGATAAAACATATATTTAACATTTATCCAACTTAATAGCAAATTTCTCTGAAATAAATTCATTTTAGGAATAACACTATTAGAGTCTGGATCAATGCCACTCAGGCCGGGATTATAAAAACCTGTTCCCAAATAAAAAGAAATTTTAGGTGGTGCTGAAAGAAAACCAGGTTGTGCTGAAACGCAAGACAGCAAACTAAATAAAACGATTATTTTTATACTGCGCTTCATGTATTACACAAATACTTGGAATCAGAAATAATAATAATTTGACTCATCATAAGATGAAAAAATTGTATGGGCGTATATTTGGCAGAGAATTGCCGAGGATGGTGTGGCTATTTGGGAGTTTTTTACTCATAATGGTACGTGGCGTAATACCGTTCTTTGTTTGCTCCTCAAACAAAGAAATTCCGCATTTATTTAGTTCAAGTGGAATTTCAGGATATTAGTGTAAACTATACAATAACTATTATTAATATGATTTTAACCTGAAAATTCAATGATAATTATTAATTTTAAACAATGAATTTTTGTATCTCGAAAGTACTACCTGCCCTATTCTTTCTATTTTCTTTATGTTTTACACAAACAAATCCATTATTTAACATTAAAGGTGAAGCGGCCTTTGCAAAAAATAATCCAATCCCAAATACAGAAATAATGCTACTGGACACGTTGGGAAAGATGATTCAGAAAACAAGATCATCAAAAAAATTCTTAAAAAAATATGGAGGAGGAAAATTCAAATTTGAAAATGTACCGAGTGGCGAATATATCATCACTGTCGATTTTCAGACGGAGAATAAAATAAAAAAACGTATTTCCCTAGATGATAGTAATCTTAACGTTGGAACTATTTACAATATACTGCCATTCCCAAAATACAAAATCGCCAACTATCCCGTCCCTGACCCTATTTATCTGAGACCAATTCCGACAGACCCCGTTCCTGGCGACACAATAAATATAAGACATATACTGGTACAGCTTGACGGAACTGCCAATACGGTCATCGTAGATTCCATCATTCAAGATACAGTCTATTTTATTCATGCCAATAGCCTTGATCATGATACATTGGATCTGGATCAAGTCTATTTAATCTATAACCATTTTGGCAAGATGATCCATCAGTCAAGATCTTTGAGAAACCGTATGAGTGATCTACAACAAAGAGACGGTTATATTCTTTTTCATAATGGGGATAGTTTAGAATATAACCTTATTTATTTTCCACCGGGCGCTGAAGTAGCCACATACCATGAAATAGATTCGACTATGGAACAAAAAATCCACTCTTTATATGACATATATAAAATCAGATCAGGGCCATCCTATTTAGGATATTCGGTAAGAAAAGGATTCACAACAGGTCTTATTACCATTGGTACTATTATGGGTATACAAATGATCCAATCAAAATCATTTGGTCCGATATTAAAGCTTTATTCGCCTGACTTTTCGCCCATAAGAAAAGAAACAGGTAAATACTATTATCCCATGATTACTTCACTTTCCCTTTTTGCGATTGGCCGGATCGCATATGATTTGTATAAAGACCGCCGTACAAATTATATTTTACCTGCACATGAAAATGATCCTTTTCCCAAAAATATGTTCGTTTTTTCATTACCGGAGTGGATCTGGAAAAAATCACAACCTATCGTGCGACCAATCATGAATAGCAAACCAGTGAAATGGTGGAAAAATAGAAAATTAAGAAAACTGCAGAAACAAGCGGCTAAATAGAAATTCGCTTCCGACTCAGTGCTGTAACTCCAAACCACTTCACAAGATTATCCGCTAATCTCCATGAGATTTGTCCAACTGCAAGCAAAAAGCGAACCGGAACTGAATTCACAATAATCTCACAGGAACCTTTCTGTAACGCTTTTACTACAGCATCAGCCACTTTCTGCGGTTTGGATGAGCCCAATATTGCTGGCGGGTCAATACCTCCATCATAAAACATACCCGCATCCGAAATATACCCGGGGCAGATCACCGAAATATCTACAGGTGAATCCATAAACTCCTGGCGCATGCCATCTGCCCACATTAATAGTCCCGCTTTTGATGCCGAATAAATCGTGTTGTAAGCCACTCCCTTCTTGCCGGCTAATGATGCAATATTGACAACATGTCCTTCTCGCTGTTCAATCATCCTTGGCAATATGCATCTTGTCAACTCTAAGGGACACCCAAGGTTTGTTTTTATAATCGCCGATATATCCTCGCTTGTTTCTTGGTCAAAATGATTGTACTTCTCAATACCAGCATTATTTACCAATATCTGGATCGGGTGATATTGATCCCACAGATCATCTACAAACCCTTCCAGGGCATTGATATCAGCTAAATCAAAAGGATGTATATGACAGATGCCGCCAGAATTTTCAATTTCTGACTTGGTTTTCTGTAACCCGTTTTCATTCCGAGCTACAGCAAGGACGGTTACCCCTTGCTCTGCGAGTGTTTTTGCAATGTAGGGGCCAATGCCTCGTGATGCGCCTGTGACAATTGCTGTTTTACCAGATAGATTCAATTAAAGCGAACCGGATAAAGCCTGGATCGCCGCAAGCAAGGTTGCAGGATCATCCGAATGAGGTGCATTATCCGGATCCAATATATCCATCTCAGCTGCCGATTTTGCGAATTGACCAGTACTGAAATAAGATTGGATTAATGCCATGCGAACATCTTTATAGTCTACTGATGTTTTATGAGAAAATTGATAAGCAGCCTTAAGGTCAAGCAAGTCAATAGCTGCTTGAATTGAACTGGTATAATCATGAATTAACCTAGCAGATATGGCTTTACCTGCTAACGCATCTAGACGAGCATCATCTGAAATCGAAGTATTATAGCTTTCCAATGCTTTACTAAAATCGATGTGGCCATTACCATAATTACGGGAAAATGTTAATGCCCATCCTCGCCCTACTAACGCTTCAGCATGGATATTATCATAAGTCGTATGCAGCGCTGCCATAAAAATCGCTTCTTGAAATTTCAAAATACTAGTGTTGTAATTACCACTTTCAAAAGTTTCCCAGCCTTCTGTAATCAGAGTATTTATTTCAGTTGTTTTATCCATAATCCCGGAAAGAATTACCGATAACGGGTTACTCTGTACAGTACTATTATGGTTGATTGTAATTCTTGCATTCAAACTGGTGGATGTTGGAGAATACCGGATTGGTATCACTACCGATTGCCCTGGAGGAACAACATAACTGGAAGTACCATCAACAACTGAAAATTCACTTGATGAAATGGAAAAACTGATTTCAAGATCAAATCCTGAACTGGCACTGTTTGTAATTGTTAGGTCTAAATCTTTATTGTCACTTTCTTTTACTAAACCAAAATCAAGCTTATTGGGTGAATATGTAAATGAAACCGGTGCAGCGCCTTCTCCATAAATATACATTTCATAAAAAGAATCCTCATCATTGGAAACCACTAATTTCCCCGTATACTGTTCAACGCCAGTTGGGCGAAACGTAATATAAATCTCCTTGGATTCATTTTTTTGTAAAGTCAACACACCACTGAAATCCATTGTAAACTTCGGAGAATCCATAATGACGATATTTCCTTCAAATGCACCGGTGGATTTATCAGAATTTTTAATACGAATTTTCTGTGAAGCAATTTGGTTAGCCTCCACTTTCCCAAAGTTGAGTTCACCCGGCTCAAAAGTAATATCATAATTAGGTTTAACTTTATCCTCACAGGCAGTAATTGCCAGTAGAAATGACAAAATTAAAAATGTAATTTTCCGTATCATTATCGAGAAAGCACCATTTTTCTAGTTTGGAAAAATCCATTGGAAGAAATTCTAAAAAAATAAACACCACTCACAGCCGATATTCCTTTGGCATTATTTCCATCCCATAAAACATTGTATCGTCCTGCGGGCTGATATTGATTAACTAAATGCATTAGTTCTCTTCCCAATATATCATAAATCACTAAAGATACATGTCCACCTTTAGGAAGATCATAATGGATCATTGTTTCCGGGTTAAACGGGTTGGGGTAATTTTGATACAGAGTATATTCCGTTGGCAATATATCTTCTTCAGATATCGCTAATGGACTTCCGCTTCCACGGGGAATTAATGTATAATGTCCTAAATGGGTCCCTATTGCTTCCATTCGCCTGCCATCAGCTGAAAGGGTTGAATGCAATTCTCTCCATACATCGCCATCCCAATAACCAATGGATATCGTTTCCGGATCAAGAGTACCCATGTCAATTGATATTTTTGCACCTTTTTCTAAATCTCTACCAACAGGGCCCACAGTATATATTGAATGTATCTGATCTACTAAGGCTGTACGCATTTTAGCGGTTGCCGGACTATTGTCATCATTACCAACAATAACATAACCGTCTTCAACTAGGCTATTTTCCTTAATATTCATATGGTAATTACCATCCCGTGAAGCAATATCACCACCTACTCTTGCCAGGATGTAATTCACATTGTAAGTGAAAGTAGTATCCATATTGGTTCTGCCATATCGCATCGTGCCTTTGACATTAATATCAAGTGCACCCGAAGCATGTATCCGATAATTATCAGTTACCAATATCGAATCGTTTCCTGCCATTATATGTGTATCTAAAATTTCTTCATAACCTGCATTTTTTGTTGTGACAGTCATATAATCCGAACCCAACATAGAGTTTCCAATAATAAATAGGTTCAATTCATCAGTAAAAACTGGATTCTGCATAAATCCTGCCGTTAGATGTGGTACAGTGTTATCCGCAATATAAAATGACGTTCGAAATAAATAATTCCAGCCACTAAGCGATTCACCTCCTATAGTAAACTGAGACAATTCATCTAACGTGCCTCCATCATTATAGTTAAAGGCATACGTATAATTTTCATCATTTACATGATGGTCCATTCCGAAATAAGTACCAACTGTGTCGTCTTCTACAACCCCAACAACGATCGGACCAAGATTAGATAATTCATCTTTATAAGGTGTCATATCTATAATGGTCCAGTCTCCTGTGAGTGAAGCGCGTTGGGTTGACCAGTATAGCGGCGTCATCACATCACGAATATTTCCATCATCATCCAAAATTTCCCAGACGTGAATATTAAAATCTTTATCTGCTGTAGCCGGCGTAGTAGATCCAGAAAACTCCTGGTCAAACCCAAATACAATCTTGATTTCTACTAACTGGTTAATTGCCATTTTTGGATCAAATTTCACTCCCCATCCCCATCCAATACTGTTATTACCCCAGCCAAGAAAACCAAACTCACCACCATCTGAGGTAGTAAATAAATCTAATTCTCCATCATCATGAGCGATTTCTTCAAAACCGGTCCAACCAGATGCATCGGTGCCAGTGGATACATAGTCATATTTCAGGCTGAAACTTTCCTGGTTCACAACAATAAATAAAGCGCTTCTCACTTTCAAACTGTCATGAACACCATCATTGTCATAATCTAGTTTGTAATGATAAACGAGATGTTTCACGCCATTGGATAGCGTATTGACTACAGCAGAAGAATCATTGTACTCAATTGAACGAATATAGGGCGTCCCACTGCTGGTAGCTGAAAATGTGATTTCCATGGAATCAGCGGATGATTCATAAGTAATATAATTTGATCCATAGTCTTGTACTGTATTTCCAGTGGATTCCACATTTCCAGATAAATGCTTTGCTGTATACCTTGCACGCATTGGCAACCAAAGATCATATCCATATTTGGAATTCATGGATTTATTATCCAGATAATTAGCCGTAAACCAATCAACCAGCCATTCGGTATGTGTTTGGCCAATATTATGGTTTCTGAGCAATTGGTCAAACGCCTGCAAACCCCTCAATGGATTCGTACCTGCATTTAACTTGATAAATTCTTTGATTGCCCCATCCCCTAATTGTTCAACAAAATAAACCGAAAATAAAGACGCCATGGCATAATGAGCGGCATCTGAATCCCAATTCCATCCAATTTTATCTGCCTGATTTAAATAATGGGCATGTGAGATATATTCACCACCGCAAATGATGGTGGCTAGTTCACTCAATCCTTCGTTGAACTGGACAGTCTCATTTTGATCATAATTGTAATGGATCACGTGTTGAAGTTCATGAGATAATGTACCTTGCGCATATGAAACGCTTGCCTGGGTATCCAAATAAACAATATCGCGACGATTGCTGCCTGTTTGATTTGTTTGATCCAAAGGATAAAAATAACCACCAGCTCCAGAATAAATATCAGCAAAAAGAAAGTCTACTATTCCATCACCGTCATAGTTCGGTGGTGTACCAAAATACTCCAATTCTAAATCATAAATTCCTTTCGATGGATTTCTTGAGCCAGCAGGGGTTTCTTGTTCCAGAAGTTTAATATAAGACGTTGCCAAAGCAGCAGAAATATTTGTGGAATTACTTATTTCTGCCGTATCAGCCCATATAGCAGTGTGATCACCTTTAGCCAATAGTTCTGCGACTATCTCTTCACTTTTGGTTCCTCCTGAACCATCATCCACCATGACCCAAAATTTTTCAAGATCACCAATTTGTGCTGCTTTTTTTCGTGCTGGGGGAATCTGCATTCGACGATAAATTTCTGGATACTCATTCTTCATTTTTTCCATATGATTTTGAATAAATGAATCTGTGAGTCCAGGCACTGCGCATAGGGGTATCTCTGGTAATTGATCTATATAATCAATTGGTCCCGATTGAATTGTTCCTCGAGTTAACTGTGCAGATAATAAGCCAACCGAAAGAAACAGGAGATATTGAAAGATATTTTTAACCAAGTTTGCTACAAATGATATTTTAAGTTAGGAAAAAATAATCCTCTAAGATAGTGGAATTACTGCTCCACTTTTCGAGGCAGTCTCTCATCCATATCTGCTACCACATACGCCATGACTGCCATGGTGGCCACACATCTATTAAATTCATCCCGATCCAGCTTATCCCAAGTATCAGCATTAGTGTGGTGGTACCAAAAATATTTGCTGCCATCCACTCTTAGGCCCATACCTGGTACCCCCTCGCGCATAATGGGGCCAATATCGGCACCTCCTCCGCCCTTGGTGATTTTTCCCGATTCAATTGGGGATAGAAGTTTGCCAATATCCGTGATCATATTAAAAGCCTCATCCGAACCGTTAAAGCCAAACCCGCTTGGTTTAAATACGCCGCCATCAGACTCGATTGCCAAAACATGATTATCCAACGCATCCTTGTGCGCGTCCCGGTATGCATTTCCACCGCGTAGACCGTTTTCTTCATTAGTCCATAAAACAACCCGTACTGTTCGACGTGGCGTAAGTCCCAGATCTTTCATCAATTTCACTGCTTGCCAGGCAGCCACACAGCCGCCACCGTCATCCATGGCCCCCTGTCCCACATCCCATGAGTCTATATGACCACCCATCACTACAACTTCGTCAGGATATTCACTTCCCCTTATTTCCGCTACCGCATTTCTCGATGGCACATCTTCTTCGTAGCGACCTTCCATCTTTAAGTTAACGGTAACATTCTGGCCCCGGTTTACCATTCGCCCAATCATAGCAGCATCTTCAACGGTAATAGCGGCATGCGGTATTTTACGTATTCCTTTTTCATATCGGCTGTTGCCGGTATGAGGAGTATTCATTGAATAAGGACCAACAGATCGAATTAAACTGGCTACCGCACCGGCTTTCGATGCAGCAACTGCGCCTCCAGATCGATAACGGACTGTTTTACCATAATTTGTGAATGGAACATTAAACAGTACAATTTTACCCTTTGCTTCATCTGCCATCTCTTCCAGTTCATCAAAACTCGATACAACCATTATATCGGCTGTAATACCTTCTGGTGGCGTGCCAATGCTTCCCCCAAGACCCAGCATATGAAGTTCTTTTTTCCATGGAGAAATCATAGATGCCGATTCATTACCGCGTACCCATTTAGGGATCATCACTGCTTCACCATGTACATTAGATAAACCATCCCGGTTCATTTCAGATAAAATCCAATCAATTGCTTTCTCAAGATTATCAGTACCACTGAATCGTGGTCCAAAAGTATCACACATTTCCGCCAAGCGTTCAAAACCGGAAGTGTCTTTAAGCGCCGCTGCGATCAATCGATTACCCGCTGTTTCATATTTTGAGGCAATAGGACCCAATGTTACTGTTGGATCATTTATTTTCAACTGTGGTGGTGCACAAGCACCAATAGTCACTGATAAAATTATCATTATCAGACTTTTCATTTTTTCCTCATTTCGATCATTAATATCTATTTTAGTTTAATAGGAATACGTTAAAATGCCAATAATGGTCAATATGAAATAATTCACCAGTACAGCTGCACCAGCATAATCTTTGGAAAATCGCTGTCCCGCAAACAGAGCAACAAAATTAAATGCAATTACAATCATCCCCATCAAAATTAGATCAAAATTTTGGTACAACAGTGCCATAGCCACGCCTACCAGACAAAGAATACCGCCTACGGTTTCCAAAACAGTCACAACCAACAGCATAGGGGTCACCAATGAGCGCATAAAGTTTTTTGCAAAATGTTCCGTTAAAAAAGACATGTTACCCTTCCAGTCTACAATTTTGTCCGTTCCAGACTGGAGCAAACCAATACCGAGGAATAATCCGATTAGCATTTGGACAATTTCAGTGATGGTATAATCACCCATAGTAATTATTTCTTCTTCTTAATTGTGGGGTATTTTATTCCAAGTTGATCTAAATAAGTTTCATACTTATCAGGATCATAATAAAAATCTCTCATTTCATCTCTATAATTACGCATAATCTCTTTATTCAACTCAATAGCAGGTTTATCGGTCTGACGAATCATAGGTTGATATTTTGTTTCCTTTGTTTGATTCTTAAAATACTTCTTTGCTTCTTTAATTAAAGATTTATCCGTAAAAAGATCTACCAATGTCATAGCTGTCACTTTAGCACCAGAAACAGCACCTTTATGTGCAATGGGTGTAGCCATAGCAATTCCGTTCAACCAATTGTGTCCAGGAAGACCTGGTATATTCGATGGAAATCGTAGCGTAACAGTTGGAACTGTCCAACTTATGTCCCCTATATCATCTGATCCTCCGCCCCAATTATTCCTACTTGAAACAGGGCCTCGTAACGAATCTAATTCAGTCGGGAGCCCTTTCAGTTCTTTATTTCCAGCTTCTTTTTGAACAGCTTTTGCCAATGCTTGATCATTCTTGTCCCAAACCGGAAGACCTACTTCTTTTATATTTGAATACATAGCCTGAGCAATTGGCTCATTAAAATGCCTTGGCCAAGCAGAACCTAATATTCTGGTAGATATTAATTTTGTTCCGCTCATTTTTGCAGCGCCTTCTGCAATATCAGTTGAATAATCAAAAAGCTCCATGATATGCTCATAATCGAGTTCACGCAAATAATACCAAACAGAAGCATTTCGTGGTACAACGTTAGGCTGATCCCCACCATCAGTTACGACATAATGTACTCGATAAGGCGGCCGCAAGTGTTCTCTGCGATAGTTCCAACCAATATTCATTAATTCAACTGCATCAAGCGCACTTTTTCCTCGCCAAGGCGAACCAGCAGAGTGTGCTGTTTTACCTTGAAAAGTATATTCTAATGAAAGCAAACCATTTCCACTAGCCTGACCATGCGTTGTGGAAAGATTGCTACTTACATGCGTAAAAATACATGCATCAACATCTTTAAAATAACCATCGCGAACAAAATAGGCCTTGGTGGCCACCAATTCTTCAGCTACACCAGGCCAAATTCTAATCGTTCCTTTTATATTCTCTTTTTCCATAATATTTTTGACCACTATAGCTGCTGCGACAATGACAGCCTGACCAGAATTATGCCCTTCCCCATGTCCTGGAGCACCATCAATAAGTGGATCATGATATGCGACACCTGGTTTCTGGGATGATTTTGGAATACCATCAATATCTGATCCAAGTGCAATCACAGGTTTTCCTTTACCCCATTCCGCCATCCAAGCAGTAGGTATTCCTGAAATCCCTTTTTCTACCTTAAAGCCATTATTCTCAAGAATTTCCGTAAGATATTTCGATGTTTCAAATTCTTGGAAACCCAGTTCTCCAAAACTAAAAATCTTATCGACCATCACTTGAATAAGTTTCGCCTGACCTTCAACATCATTTACCGCCAAAGTCTTTAAACGATCTAGATTATCATCTCCGGCAAATAGAAT
>JYMV01029805.1_pt1 | contig 29275 bp, 25 predicted proteins | sample 338911 | NCBI WGS metagenome assembly JYMV01 (sample SAMN03354496, study PRJNA234377) | hydrothermal vent metagenome | biome: Deep sea; feature: Hydrothermal plumes at the Eastern Lau Spreading Center, Western Pacific Ocean; material: Seawater | place: Tonga | collected 2009 | depth 2000 m m
GATGAAGAGGCCCAAAAGTTTATTCAATCATACGGCCCTCCTTCAAGGATCATTGGACACATCACAGAAAAAAGTTCACATTTAATTACTCTGCTGTAATATATACGACTAAAATAGTCGTAAATAATTCTTGTTGGTAATTTGTTTTATCCTATAATTTCATTAAAGGATTATTACACGATGTTAAAAATCACCCGGAAAGTTGAATACGCCCTCATTGCTTTGCGCCATCTGCAAGCTAATAAAGAAGGGAAATTGTCATCAGCAAAAGAGATTGCAGAAGCTTATGGTATTCCACAGGAATTATTGGCAAAGATTCTTCAGCGCCTTGCCCGGGAAGACATTATTATTGCCGTAAAAGGCGCGGCAGGCGGATATAAACTGGCCACGGATCCTAATACGATCAACATGACCAAATTTTTTGAGATCATGGAAGGGCCCATGGGAATTATGGATTGTTATTTTGATTCTGGCTGTGACCATTTGCATAGCTGTACGATCCGCACGCCGATCAACCGGATCAATGATTCGATTCGATCCATGTTTAATAAAATGACCTTAGCAGACATCACCTACTGATGGACTTAAAAGAACAGATTATAAGCGTTTTACAACAGTGCTATGATCCTGAGCTTCCCGTGGATCTCTGGAATCTTGGACTGATCTATGAAATAGGTCTTCAGGAGGATGGAAAAGACAATACAGATGTTAATATTACCATGTCTCTTACCACACCAGGTTGCGGTATGGGGCAGCAAATGGCCAACGACATCAAAGAAAAAGTGTCTGGCCTCCAGGGTGTGGAAAATGTCAGTGTAGAAGTCACATTTGACCCGCCGTGGAATCCTGAAATGATGACTGATGAAGCACGTAGTAAACTGGGCTTTAATCCAACACCAGTTCCAAAAAATGAACCTAAAATTAAAACGGAGTGGGAATAATGAGTGCAACAACCCCGGACCAGAGACTAATAGAAGATCAGCAGCAGGAATTTCAAAACGCTACTATCACTGTGAACAAAAAAGCGGTAAAACGGCTAAAAGCCGTCATGGACTCCGAGGGCAAGGGAGATCATATTCTTCGGATGTCTGTAGAAGGTGGCGGATGTTCCGGGATGACCTACAATATGGATTTTGAAAATTCCAAAGCCGAGTTTGATAAAAAGTTTGAATCCAATGGACTTACCATTGTTTGCGATCTGAAAAGCTGGCTCTATTTGAAAAACATCGAAGTGGATTATTCCGATGATCTTCTCAATGGCGGCTTCAAGATAAAGAATCCCAATGCCGAACGGACCTGCGGCTGCGGAACCAGTTTCTCCGCTTAATAAACCAACTATAATTCAATTCAACCATACCTAAAATGAACAACGAACAGCAGATCATTGACTCTAATCTTAAGAAAGAGTATGAATACGGTTTCGTTACAGATATTGAGTCTGAAACCCTTCCTCCCGGTCTCAACGAAGAAGTAATCCGTACAATCTCTAAAAAAAAGGATGAACCCCAATGGATGCTGAATTGGCGTCTGAAAGCATACCGCCACTGGCTCAAAATGGAGGAACCCAAATGGGCAAAGGTAGTTTATCCTGAAATTGATTATCAAGATATCAGTTATTTTTCTGCGCCCAAGAAAAAAGAACTCGCCAGTCTGGATGAAGTGGATCCTGAACTTTTGGCCACTTACAATAAACTGGGAATCCCACTGGAAGAACAGAAAATGCTTTCCGGTGTGGCTGTGGATGCCGTATTTGACAGTGTTTCCGTTGCCACTACATTTAAGGAAGAACTAAAAAAAGCGGGTGTAATCTTCTGCAGTTTTTCAGAAGCGGTAAAAAATCACCCTGAATTGATCCAAAGATACCTGGGAACCGTTGTCCCCTACACAGATAATTATTATGCCACCCTGAATTCAGCCGTATTTACCGATGGATCTTTTGTTTATATCCCCAAAGGTGTCCGCTGTCCCATGGAACTTTCCACCTATTTTCGGATCAATGAAGCTAAGACAGGTCAGTTCGAACGCACGCTAATTATAGCTGAAGAAGGCAGCCACGTGAGTTATCTGGAAGGGTGCACTGCACCCATGCGGGACGAGAACCAGCTCCATGCAGCCGTAGTGGAACTGGTGGCCCACAGGAATGCCACTATTAAATATTCCACGGTCCAGAACTGGTACCCGGGCCATCCGGAAACCGGCGCAGGCGGTATCTACAATTTTGTGACCAAGCGCGGCACATGTTTGGGAGATAATTCTCGAATCTCATGGACCCAGGTGGAAACAGGTTCTGCTGTCACCTGGAAATATCCATCCTGTATTTTAAAAGGCGATAATTCTGTAGGTGAATTTTATTCTGTAGCGGTAACAAACAATTATCAGCAGGCCGATACAGGCACAAAAATGATCCACCTGGGGAAAAACACAAAAAGCACTATCATTTCCAAGGGGATTTCTGCAGGACGCGGACAACAGACCTACCGTGGTGGAGTAAAAATAATGAAGGGCGCTGACCATGCCCGGAATTTTTCACAGTGCGATTCAATCCTGATCGGTGACACCTGCGGGGCCCACACATTCCCATACATAGATGTTCGAAACCCATCAGCGCAAATGGAACACGAAGCGACCACCTCCAGCATTGGAGAAGATCAGATGTTCTATTGTAACCAGCGGGGCATTTCTTCAGAAGATGCGGTGTCCATGATTGTGAATGGGTTTTGCAAAGACGTGTTTAAGGAACTCCCTATGGAATTTGCCGTGGAAGCCACCAAGCTTATGGAAGTAAGCCTGGAAGGAAGTGTCGGTTAAGGATTAACTATTTTACAATGCTGGACATTCAAAATCTTCATGCCGGGGTTGAAAATAAACCCATTTTAAAAGGTATTAACCTGATCATTAAATCAGGCGAAATGCATGCAGTCATGGGGCGCAATGGTTCAGGAAAAAGCACCCTTTCCAATGTGATCACCGGCCGGGAAGGGTTTAACGTCACCCAGGGAGACGTGCACTATAAGGGTGAATCCATCTTAGACTGGTCGCCGGAAGATCGGGCATTGGCCGGAATATTCATGTCCTTCCAATATCCCGTTGTGATTCCAGGTGTTAATAATACCTATTTTCTTAAAGCTGCATTGAATGCAAAGCGTAAGCATCAGGGAGAAAAAGAACTGGATGCTGCCGGGTTTCTAAAACTGATCAAAGAGAAGTTGGCAGAACTGGACATGGATACTACCTATTTGCAGCGGGGAGTGAATGAAGGATTTTCCGGGGGTGAAAAAAAGAGGAATGAAATACTGCAAATGCTTACCCTTCAGCCAGACCTGGCCATTTTAGATGAGACCGATTCCGGATTGGACATCGACGCACTTAAAATAATCGCAGAAGGAGTAAATCAGTTTAGAAATGGTGACCGGAGTCTCTTAGTAATCACCCATTACCAGCGGCTGTTAAAATATATTAAACCGGATGTTGTTCATGTATTGATCGATGGGCAAATCGTGAGATCCGGTGGAAAAGAACTGGCACTGGAATTGGAAGAAAAAGGATACAGCTGGCTGGAATCATGAGTCTTTCCCACTTCCAATCCGAATTTGAAAAACTGATGAATCGGGACTATTTCTCAGATAAAATTCATGCCCTGCGGGAGGAAGCATTCTCTAAATTTTTAAACACCGGGATCCCAACCCAGAAATGGGAAGACTGGCGATTTACCAATCTTACCCGTATTGCCAAGGGCGAATATCGGATATCTGAGACCCAGGATGGGCCGAACGGTGAAATCGAATTTCCCAGTTTTAAAATGGAAGGTGTCAATACACTTGTTATCTATAATGGTCATTACCAGGAAAAATTATCCTCAATTCCATCCGGTGTTCAACTTTTATCCGGCCTGGATTACCTGGAAAGAAAAAACTGGGAAAATAATAACCCCGAAAACTCCCCCTTTGACCTTTTGAATACAGCATTCATGGACAGCGGTATGTCCATTGTGGTTGATCCAGGTACCGACCTTGAAACACCCATACGGATATTATTCATTTCTTCAGGGAAAGAACCTATTATGACATCGCCACGGGTTCATGTGGATCTGGGAGAATCCAGTTCTGCTACGTTTGTTGAGCATCATGCTGGTAATTCTGAATCGTTTTTTCAAAACGGCTCTGTTTTTATATCCCTGGAAGATAATGCCCAGCTGGATCATATCCGGATCCAGTCTAATTCTGAAAAAACAGCGAACATGGGTAATCTGCATGTAGAACAAAATTGCAATAGTCGGTATACATTCTTTCAGTTTGCCCATGGTGCTGAACTGGGACGGCTCAATATTCATGCTGACTTACAGGGCGAAGGTGCTGACTGCTCACTGAAAGGCCTGACCCTTTCCAAGGGTACACAGCATCTATCCAATCACATCATTACGGATCATCAGGTACCCCATTGCACCAGTACACAAAATTTTAAAACGGTGCTCCAGGATAATTCATCCGGTGTGTTCAATGGGAGGACCATCGTTCGGCAGGATGCACAAAAAACCGATTCCAGCCAATCAAATAAGAATTTGCTTCTATCCAAAAGCGCCCTCATGAATTCCAATCCGCAACTGGAGATTTATGCAGACGACGTAAAATGTGCCCACGGTTCTACCACAGGTGCTTTGGATAAGGATGTCCTATTTTACATCCGGTCGAGGGGATTAGATGTCCTGGCGGCAAAAACAGTGCTGATCCGCGGCTTTGCTGCTGAATTATTAGAATCGGTAAACCATGACGGGATTCGATACTTTCTCACTGATCGTTTCGACACCTGGCTTTCGGAAAATACAGTATTATGAGCGTTCAGGAAATACTTCAGGACCTAAATGGTCTCTTCTCTGTTTTTGATGATCCTAAAGACAAATTCATTCAACTTATGGATATGGCAAAAGAATCAGGTCAGCTTTCTGATGCCGAAAAAATAGATAAAAATAAAATTTATGGCTGTACCTCACAGGCCTGGGTTGTTGCGAACCCAAATGAAGATGAAACCTATACCTTCCGATCCGATTCTGATGCCCTGATTGTAAAAGGATTATTGACCCTGTTGGAAAAAATATTCAGCAATCAACCCGTGACTGAAATTTTATCGATAAACAGCAATGATGTTTTGATATCTGTTGGATTGGGCGGCGCAGTGACCAGCCAACGTACTAATGGATTTTCCAGTGCTGTTGAAAAAATTCAGAGGCTCGTAAAATGACCCAGATACCCATAGAATCAATCCCTTTATTACGGGATGTAGATGCCTACATGGTTCCTTCCGGTGACGAGGTGAAACTCCTGGCAGGAAACCTGGTCCGGATTACCCAGGCCCTGGGAGGTAATTATACCGTATTGATTAATGGCAACATGGTGCAGATCACGGCAGAAAATTCAGATGCGCTGGGTCTTGAAATCACTGAAGAACAAGCCTCAGAATCACCAGCAGGTGACATCGAACAGCAGATATGGGACCAGCTTAAAACGTGTTATGACCCCGAAATACCTATCAACATTGTTGATCTGGGATTGATCTATGATCTCAAGATTGAGGAGAGCGGGACTGGCAACAAAGTGGATATCAAAATGACGCTGACAGCTCCCGGATGCGGCATGGGTGGGGTTATTTCTGATGAAGTGGACCGAAAAGTAAATGGCATTGAGGGTATCGACCATGTTTCAGTAGAACTGGTCTGGGAACCCATGTGGACCAGGGAAATGATGAGTGAAGCGGCCCAGTTGGAACTTGGTATGCTCTAAATGGGTCTCTCATCAGAAACTATAAAAAAAGATTTTCCGATTTTTAACAACTCAGATCTGGTGTACCTGGACAATGCTGCTACTACCCATAAACCCCAGAGTGTTCTTAATGCTGTAGATAGGCTCTACACAGAAGCCAACGCCAATGTTCACCGGGCTTTGTATTCTTTAGGAAGCGAGTCTACTGAACGGTTTGAAAATTCTAGAACTAAAGTTGCCGATTTTATTAATTCAAATTCAGCGAAAGAGATCATTTTTACCAGCGGTACAACAGAATCGATTAATCTTTTAGCAAGGTCCCTTGGAAACACACTGAACCCTGGAGATGAAATCCTGATTTCAGAAATGGAGCATCATTCCAACATTGTTCCCTGGCAGCTTACAGCTGAACGAACCGGTACAACCTTAAACTATATACCCGTCACCGAAACCGGTGAGCTGGACCTGTCGGAACCAGACCACTACTTTAAACCCAATACAAAAATTGTATCCATCACCCATATATCCAATGTTTTAGGGACCATTAACCCAGTAAAAAAGCTGGCTGAAATGGCACATGAAATGGGTGCTCTATTTATTGTAGACGGTGCCCAGGGCGTACCCCATCTCCAAGTGAATGTTCAGGATCTTGGGTGTGATTTTTATGCATTTTCCGGGCACAAAATGCTGGGCCCTACCGGTATTGGTGCCCTATGGGGTAAAACAGAATTGTTAAACGAGATGGATCCTTTTATGGGGGGCGGGGAAATGATTGAGACCGTTACCATGGAATCATCTACCTGGAATGAAATTCCTTATAAGTTTGAAGCCGGGACACCGAATTTTGCCCAGGCAGTGGGGCTTGGAGCGGCAGTCGATTATTTAAAAATTATTGGAATGAGCACTATTGCAGAACATGAAAAAACGCTGACTGCCTATGCCTTAAATAAGATAAACCAGATTGAAGGAATCCGCATACATGGCTCTGCCGATGAACGGGCTGGAGTCATTAGTTTTAATGTGGATGGAATTCATCCCCACGATCTGGCACAATTTTTAAATGAAGACAATATTGCCTTACGAGTGGGTCACCACTGTGCACAACCCTTATTGTCAACCCTGGGCGAGACTGCCACTGCACGGCTTAGTTTTTATATTTATAATGATGAATCAGATGTTGATAAATTTTATGACTCCTTAACGAATATTCGGAAATATTTTTAAATGGAAACAATTCTACTTGATGACTTTTTAGATGGTGGCATCATCCGGGAAAAATCATTTCGACAGATGGTGGATGAATTAGACTTTGATAAATATAGTAAAAAGAAAGTAATCATTAAAGGCTGTGCAGGTGTAACAGTTCCAACCTGGGCTTATCTGATACTGACTGCCCGTTTGGCACAGGTGGCAGATAAAATCTATTATGGTGAGCCCCGCTACGCAGTTAAAGTATTTAATAGAAAAGATAATTGATCGTGGCGGGTGAACGTGTAAGCTGGGGAACATATTTTATGAATATCGCCAAGGAAGTAGCGACACGATCAACCTGTGACCGAAAATATATTGGAGCCGTCATTGTTCGTGAAAAGACCATCCTTTCCACCGGCTATAATGGCAGCATTAAGGGACTTCCCCACTGCGATGAAGCCGGGCACGAGATGGTGGATGATCACTGTATCCGGACCACCCATGCGGAAGCGAATGCCATTGTACAGGCTGCAAAAAATGGTGTTGAGATCAATAAATCAGATATCTATGTGACTGCATCCCCCTGTTACAATTGTTTCAAACTCATTGCCAATGCGGGGATAAAAACAATTTATTATGGCGAATTCTACCGTGAAGACCGCATCCTTGAACACGCGAAAGAAGCGGGCATTGAGTTGGTCAGTTTAGAAGATTGACCTTAAGTTTCGGGCATGAATGTCCGAACAGTAAATTATACAGATTCAAACGCACCACACGAATTCACCCGCTCTCTCAGACAGACCGGGTTTAGTGTCCTTACCCATCACCCGGTTCCAATAGAACTTATTGATCAGGTCTACGCTGAATGGGCAGATTTTTTTAGCTCTGAATCAAAAATCAATTATTTATTTGACCCTGATAAACAGGATGGCTTTTTCCCAATTGGTAGTGAAAGTGCAAAAGGGTATTCCACTAAAGATCTAAAAGAATTTTATCATATCTACCCCTGGGGGCGGTATCCCAATGAGATCAGTGGTGCAACATCAGAATTATACGGACACGTGGTAGAACTTACTTCTGTTTTATTGGGATGGATCCAGGATGAAACACCGGATCATGTAAAATCATTATTTTCCATCCCCCTTCCTGAAATGATAAAAAAAAGCAAAACAAACCTGTTACGGATTCTTCATTATCCCCCCTTGGATGGCGAAGAAGCACCGGGAGCTATCCGTGGTGCTGCCCATGAGGACATTAATCTTATTACCCTCCTTGTAGCCGGCACTCAGCCAGGACTCCAGGTCCAAGATCTAAACAACAAATGGCATGACGTCCCCTGTGATCACGGTTCCTTGGCTATCAATAGTGGTGATATGCTCCAGGAAGCATCAAACGGTTATTTTCCATCAACTACCCATCAGGTGATCAATCCAGGGGATGGTATACAAAATGAGAGTCGGTATTCTATGCCTCTTTTTTTACATCCCAGAGATGAAGTTGTGTTGTCCGACCGATACACAGCCCGGGAGTATTTGGATGAGCGACTCGTAGAAATTGGTTTAAGATCGTAATTTGTCGTGAGAATTATTTTTTTCAGTTCACTTTTTTTCACATTTCTTGAAGCCCAGATCTATGATGTTTCCATCCCTGAGAACGACACGGCCAGTTACACGTATGCTGATTTTCGCATGTGGGTCAATGATTCGACGGATACACTGCAGGGTATTTACTGGTTTATGCATGCCAATAATGGCGATTCAAGAAATATAGTCAGCGATTCGGCCTATCAAGCATTGGTTAATGGCCAAAACTTTGCACTCATGGGTGCCCATATTTTCAATATGCATATGGAAACGGGAATTGGTGACGCAGTGATCGCAGCCATGGATTCCTTTGCCATCTTGTCCCAGCATGATGAAATATCCTTCATTCCTTTTTTTATTAACGGGTATTCCTGGGGCGGGCAGTTTGGCTATCATTTTACCAGGTGGATCCCAGAGCGTATGCTGGGTTTCATTACCCAAAAAGGTGGGTACCATGACACAACAGATGCAGGCGCTACCATTGAAGTACCGGGACTCATGTTTGTTGCTGAGAATGATCTACCGTACCGGATTGAGAATCTCACGGGTATATTTTTAGACCATCGCCCATTGGGCGCAAAATGGATCCTGGCCATGGAACAGGGTGTGGGTCACACGCTGGTTACCGATTACCCTTTTTTAAACTCATTTTTCAATACGGTTGCTGATCTTCGACTTCCGGATGCTGTGGATGTATTTCAACCCATTACATTAAATACACTGCCTGATACCATAGGCTGGCTGGGCAACCAGGATACCTGGACCATCGGTTCATGGGACTGTTATGATGGAAATTTCGATTCATCATCCTGGTTTCCATCAAGAGATGTGGGCGAATACTGGCAGAATTTTGTATCCGAAAACTGGGTTTACGACACCAGTGCCTGTGATCCTGTTTTCGACAGCAGCTATATTTTTTTTACCGTTGGTATTCATGGATCAGAGGATGAGTCCAATTATGTTATTACAACAAACAATAATGATTTGATCAATCAGTGTCAAGAGCAGCTGGAACTGCCTGAAGATGAACGGTTTCTTCATATCAATGGCTTTTTGGATTATGGTGATAGTGGGTTTAATCAGCCTTGGAGCTGGCATATCATCCCTAATGAATGGGTACTGGCAGAAATGTCTATTGGTGTTTGTAACGGTGACCCTGAAGATGTTGAGAATGATCTGGATTACTGGATTAATACAGTGGGACAGTTATGCAATTGGTCTAGTTTTATCAAGGAAGAGATCGGTAGTGAAATCGAAGGCCCCTGGGCCTGGGTAAATGATGGTTATCTATCAGGTATACATATGCCGGGTGATACGGTACACATCTGGTCCGATCTAGATCCTTTGACAATGACCTTTCAGGATTGGACAGGGGATACATCTTTCCTTGCTGATCCCGGGGAATGGCATACCAGGTTTATCATGCCAAATAATGATGTGCATTTCTATGCTCAGCAGGATTCCACTGGTCCTATTGAATTTGAATACGAGACTATTCAGGGGGTTGAAAATCTAAAAAATGTCTATTACAAATTCCCGGAAAATTCCACTGGTACAATCTTTTTTTTCCATGGTGGGAACGGAAACGCTGAAGAAATCATTGAACGGGTGGAAGTGCTCCAGTTTTTCAAGAATGCTTTTGAACAAGGTTACGGGCTAATAATTACAGAATCGGAAGACCAGACCCTGGGTGATGTAGATGGCGATGGACACACAAAGTGGGAATTAAACCCCTGGGGAGCTGAGGGCAATATTGATATTGGCAATATCCAGGCGTTGATTGATACCTTTACAGTTCGTGGGAATGTAGACCAACAAAATCCGATTTATTCTGTAGGGGTATCCAATGGGGGAAATTTCTCATCTGTTGTGGCCCATGCCTTGAATTTCAATGCGGCTGTCATGTATTCCGCCCAGGGAAATCCACCGGAACTTTACCAGGTTACTGAAACCCCAACTGTTTTCTGTCCTGCAAAATATGATCCTGCTCTTGGTGGAGGAAACTGGGCGGCCCACATGAATTTTGATACCCTTCAGAGCCGGGACATCCCCAGCGCATTTTATGAACTGGACCATTCACCAGTTTATCCCCAGCGCTTTGCTCGAATCCCGGGAATCGACATCAGTTTATCCAATGATCTGTTTAACGAATTCCTTACCATGGGATTTATAGATAACGACCATTATTTCACGGTCCTGGATGATTCTATCCAGTATCTTTATATGACCAATCCAGAAAGCTTTTCGATCCTGGGCACATTAAACATTCCAACGGTTCGCCATGTTTTGGATCAAATCAAGGTTATGACCGCAGACCATTCCTTTTTTGCTGATTTTAACCAGCGGGTTTTGTCCTTTCTCAGCGAACATAGTGCCGGACCTGATTTCTGGTTGCAGCAGGCAGAGATCCCCCAGGGCTACAAATACCGTGCTGGATCGGCGCAAGAGGGACATGTGATGGTTGCCGGAACTAACCTGGATGATGATATGCCTGCTTTGTATTATTCTTTTGATGATGGATCATCCTGGAACAACTTAAACGGACTCAATAACCCGGCAGCCATGTTCCAGGATGTTATTCTAAGCGGGGATGGACGAATTTATCTACCAGATTTTGCCTACGGAGTTTTTTACAGCGCTGACTACGGACTAACCTGGACCGATGCCTTTGAATTCACACCGGAAGGCTGCGCCGCGTTCGGTCTGCACTCATCCGGAGTTCTTTTTGCAGGACTGACCTATACCGGTATCGGGTTTATTCATCGTTCGGAGAACAATGGGGCAACCTGGGAAGCCATTCCCCTGCCCAACTACAACTCCAATTATGCCGTGGAGCACATTCATTTCAACTCCCAAGGCCATGTGTTTTTAGGGACCATCAACGGTATATACCGTTCCACGGACGTAGCAGGTCAACTATGGCCTAAATGGTGTGCAAGTTTATTCGATGACTATCGATGACCAGGATCATATTTATGTTTTAACCACGCAGCCGGGATTATTTGACAGCTATTATCGCAGTATGGATAACGGCAGCACCTGGGAAACACTGGACTGGGTTCAGGATATCAATTACGCCCTCGATATTGTTGGCGTGGATGGTCGTATTTACGCCATTAACGACCAGACTATTTTTATAACAAACGATGCCGGACAAACCTGGTCAGAATTGACCAATGGACTTAATGAAGACGAAGCATTTTACCTGGGTGCAGATTTGGAACTGACTCCTTCCGGCTACCTTTATGCGGCGGGAAAATATGTACACCGCTCTTCCCAAACGGTTTCATCACCTACCATGGGTATGGAACCAACCCGTATGCCCAAACAATTTTCGTTCAAACTTTTTCCAGCTTATCCCAATCCTTTCAATCCAGTGACGACCATCCGATTTGATCTTAAGGAAACGTCGCATCCAATATCTCTACAGATTTATGATATTACCGGTCGGATCATGGAAACATTGATATATGAGAAAATTGAACCAGGGCATCACGAAGTTCAATGGGATGCATCTGCTTCAGCCAGCGGTGTATATTTTGTAGAATTGGTTTCAGATAAAAACAGATCCGTACAAAAATTAATCTTATTAAAGTAGTATCATAACTGACTGATTTAAATTATGTCTGATCAAGATCTATTAAGAAAAACGCTTTCCAGCATCGATGGCCGCGGCTACAAGGCCTATAAGCAGATCAGGGGTTCGTATCTTTTCCCTTTATTTACATTTTGTATCGATCATGTCCAGGGAGATCCGTTTGCCCTGCCTTCCAAAATTCGTATTCGTGTAAATCAAGACATATCCCAATTACCCCAGGACCTTTGGGAAAAACCTATTCGGAAATTGGCCCTGGAAGATTTTATAGCTCGTTCTGTCCTTAGATCGATTAAACAGGTCATAACACCCAAAAAAGGAACCGGGAAGAGCGGCCTTATCTTTATCGATGCAGGGAGACAGGAAGTGCTGGAGCGCACTGCTGCTGTTATATCAAAGGATTGGGTTGAAGTAAGGATGCAGGTTGGACTACCAGCTGCCGGTAGAACCATACTTGGTAATGAAGCGTTCATCATGCTGTGCCGGGAGATACCGGAGATCACAGAGCAGGCTCTGTTATGGGAAAACATTGATCAGGAAGCCTGCACACATTTTGTGAAATGCGTGGAAAACCAGGAATCAATCAAAAGCCAGTTGGACACATCTGGCATTGCTGCTTTTGTGGCCAATGGCTCTGTTTTACCCAGACAATCAGGCATTAGTGACCTGCCCTTAACTGGAACTAGTGTAGTTCCCTTTCAAACGCCAGAATCACTTTTAACTTCCTTTGAAGTACCAAACCCTTTAATGAACGGTGCAACCGTGATACACGGCATGGGTATTCCCAAAGGCATCACCCTTATTGTGGGGGGCGGCTACCATGGAAAATCAACAGTGTTGAAAGCATTGGAACGGGGGGTGTATTATCATATCCCGGGTGACGGACGGGAATATGTGGTAACAAATAATAACTCGGTGAAGATCAGGGCAGAGGATGGTCGCAGGATTGAAAACGTAAATATCACTCCATTTATAACTAATCTGCCCCAAAACACCCCAACGGATTCATTTTGTACCGAAGACGCCAGCGGCAGCACCAGTCAGGCTGCCAATATTATGGAAGCCCTGGAAGTGGGGGCTGATGTATTATTACTGGATGAGGACACATCCGCTACCAATTTTATGGTTCGAGACGCCCGTATGCAGCAGCTGGTCCAAAAAGACCAGGAACCCATTACTCCTTTCGTGGATCGGATTCGGGAAGTATATGATGAAATGGAGGTGTCCACAATTTTGGTCATGGGCGGATCTGGAGATTATTTCGATGTGGCTGACACGGTAATTAAAATGCAGGATTACCTGCCTCATGATGTACATGATCAAGCCCTGAAAATTATAGCAGAGTTCCCTACCCAGCGCCAGGTAGAAAGCCCAAAACCCATTGGCAGGATAACCGGTCGCATCCCTAATTCATCAAGCTTCGATTCATCCAGGGGCCGAAAAAGTGTAAAGATTGATATACAGGCACACGACCTGTTGATCTATGGCATCAACAGGATCGACCTCCGTTATCTGGATCAACTGGTAGAAAAAAGCCAGACCCGTGCAGTAGGCCATGCGATCTATTATGCTGCACAATCGCTAATGAACCCTTCTTCAACATTAAAGGATGTTGTTGAAGCATTGGAAGATTTTTTTGATAAAAATGGATTGGATCAGTTGGACCCTTTTTACAAAAAAGAAAATCACCCTGGAAACTTTTCCCGGCCCCGCAAATATGAAATTGCTGCAACGATAAATCGTCTGCGTTCCTTGAAAATAATACCTGTTTAGTATGTTAAAATACGGTGCAATAGCCGGCGGGGAAAAATCAACCGTGGATGCAGCCTTTCAAATCCTGGAAAATGGCGGCAATGCTTTCGATGCAGCCGTAGGAGCAGTATTTACTTCCATGGTTTCTGAGTATACTCTTACCGGCGCTGGTGGTGGAGGCGCTTTTTTAGCCTGCCCGGTGAACAGCGAACCAACATTATTCGATTTTTTTGTCGATACCCCTCCTCCCCAAAAAGAAAAAGACCTGGATTTTTTCGGCATTCTGGTAGACTTTGGTTCCAGCCAGCAGGAGTTCCATATAGGCCAGGGCTCTGTTGCCATACCAGGGAATACTGCTGGACTGTTAAAGGTTCATGGGCGGTTAGGGCAGTTGCCCCTTAAAACTGTCCTGGAACCTTCCATTGCGGCTGCCAGGTCTGGTGTGATTATTAATAAAGCCCAGGCTTACCTGATCAAGATCCTGGAACCAATTTTGACCCATTCCCAGGCTGGGCTTGATCTTTTCAGACCGAATGGAGAGTTATTAAACCATGGGGATCGTTTTCAAAACCCTGCATTCGCGGATTTCCTGGAAATACTTGTTAATGAAGGGGACAGATATTTTTATCAAGGAGATGGGGCTGAACTTATTCTAAAAACAATTGGCAAAAAGGGTCTTATAACCAGGGAATGCCTAGCCAGTTACGGTGTGGTTGAAAGAAACCCTATAAAAACCAGTTTCATGGGAAAAACCATATATACAAATCCTCCTCCGTCTACCGGGGGTGCATTAATTACATTTTTACTCCAGCTGCTGGATCAGACTGCAACGGGATCAGCATCCGATTTCATTAACCTGGTAAAGGCAATGCAGGTTACGTCCAGGGCCAGGCGAGAAATTTGCCATGATGCACAAGATACTAGTCAAATATCACAGGTACAGAAAACAAATACGTTTAACCATTATTTAAAATTGTTTAATTCTGGTTTTAACAGCATTCCAAACGAACCTGATCCCCCTTCCCAGGGTGCTACAACTCACGTAAGTATTTTAGATAATCAGGGCAATGTAGCCAGTGTCACCACTACCAATGGCCAAGGATGTGGTTATATAATACCTGAAATGGGCATTATGTTAAATAATATGCTTGGTGAAGAAGATTTAAATCCAATGGGATTTCATCTCTGGAACCGGCAGCAGAGACTTCCAACCATGATGGCCCCCACTGTGGTAATAGGAGAAAAAGGAGTTGAGTTGGTCTTGGGCAGTGGTGGCAGTAATCGACTTCGTTCTGCTATCTCCCAGGTTATAATTAATTTCTTTGTTAAGGGCATGGATCTTAAGACAGCTGTACATGCTGCACGAATTCATTTGGAAGGTAATGTGCTTCATTTTGAACCAGACACACAATTAGAAGATTTACCGGGCGATATACAGCTACATTCCTGGGATGATCAAAATCTCTTTTTCGGTGGTGTGAATGCCGTAACACCTGATGATGCATGTGGCGACCTTAGAAGAGGCGGGGCGGGTCTGCTCCGTTAGCCCCACAGGTAAGACTCACCCGGTTCTAATTTAGATTGGAGGGATCATGATAGGTAGGTTTACCTTTTCCGCAGACAACGTTTGATCCAGCAAAGTGACATCCTGTGATTTACCTATAAATTAATCCAGGTGGGACCATCACCCCCCTCAGGAGGAACCCAGTCAATGATTTGGTATGGATCCATTATATCACAGGTTTTACAATGTACACAGTTTGAAAAATTGATCTGTAGCCTTTGACTTTCGCCATCAGGCACCATTTCATACACGTCTGCCGGGCAGAAATTTTTACAGGGATTACCGTACTCTTCAGTACACTTCGTAATGCATATATCCGGTTCATTTACATGCAGGTGCGGTACTTGGTCTTCTTCATGAGCAGTAGCGGAGTGATACACGTCTGTCACTTTATCAAATAAATAGGTGCCATCAAATTGCAGATTCTGGTAACGATCTATTTTCAGCCCTTTTTCCATCTGTAAATGCCCAGCTTCACTGGTAAGACGATCTTTAAATCCCCATCCACGTCCACCGGTCAGAAGTCCGATTCCTGCGTTCGTTAACCCCCCCAATAGTCCGTGGTCAAAGCCCTGGTGAAAGTTTCTCACCTTCCACAACTCGTCTCTAATCCAACTCGATTTCATACGATCTTCATAATCTTCAAGTTTTGTGTCAGTAAAATTATTCTCTTCCAAAGCTTGGGAAATTGTTTCGGCAGCCAGCATCCCTGATTTCATTGCTAGGTGGATACCTTTCAGCCTTTGCCCATTCATAAATCCAGCAGAATCACCGATCAGCATCGCACCGCTTGCAGACAGTTTCGGAATAGAATACCAACCGCCTTCCGGTAGCGATTTTGCACCGTAAGCAACCATTTTACCCTCTTTTAACAATGAACGAATCCAGGGATGAGTTTTTAATTTCTGAAGTTCATGTTGGGAATCCACCCCTGGATTTTTATAATCTAAACCCACCACCAGTCCCAGATCCCAGATGTCGTTCTTCATTCCATAAAGGAACGCACCGCCAAAAACATCATGACCTAAAGGGAAGCCCATGGTATGGGCTACATATCCGGGCTGAACTGACCCGGCTGGCATTTGCCATAATTCTTTCACGCCAACAGCCCAAACCTGCGGATTACGTTGATCCATAAGATTGTGGCGCTGTAAAAAATTTTTGGTCAAGCTTCCCCGTGTTCCTTCACCTAATACAACAATCTTGGCATGGATATCCGCACCCGGTTCAAATTGCGGTTTTTGTGTTCCATTCTTATCGATACCCCTATCACCCGTGCGAACGCCAATTACCTGATCCCCATCGTAAAGCAGTTCAGTTCCTGCAAAGCCACAAAAAATGTCCACTCCATCTTTTTCACAGGCTTCCCCTAACCAGCGTGTAAGCTTTCCCAGTGATGCTACAAAACATCCATGGTGTTTCATAGATGGAGGAATAAACGGGAAGGAGATTTTCCTGGTCCCTGTCAAATAATAAAGATGTTCTTCCCATACTTCAGCTTCAAAAGGAAAATCTTGATCATTCTTATCCGGGAAAAGTTCTCTTAGGGCACGGGGATCAACAATGGCTCCGGATAAAGAATGGGCACCTACTTCACCCGCTTTTTCTAAAACACCTACGCTGGCATCCTGTCCTGTTTCTCGCAAAAGCTGACGAAGGTGAACAGCACCAGCAAGGCTCGCGGGCCCAGCTCCTACAAATAGAACATCAACTTCCAGAACTTCACGTTCAATCATAAATCTTATTCAGTTTGTAATGCTTCCACCAGCTTAGGAATTATTTCAAGAAGATCTCCAACCACAGCATAATCAGCTAATTCAAAAATTGGAGCGTCAGGATCCTTATTGACTGCCATGATGTTCTTGGATCCTTTCATCCCCACCACATGTTGAATGGCACCTGAAATGCCCAGGGAAAAATAAAGTTTTGGACTGACGTTCTGCCCGGAACTGCCCACCTGGCGAAATGACTCCACCCACCCGGAATCTACCACGGGCCTGCTGGCACACACTTCGGCGCCCAGGGCTTTGGCCAGGTCAAAGGCCATGGAAATATTCTCCTCTTTTTCAATCCCACGGCCAATCGAGACCAAAAGTTCTGCGCTTTCCAGGTCTACATCTCCCACTGCTTCCTGGAAAGGCTCTTCAGATCGAGAACGCACATCCTGAGGGCTTAAGCCGGCATCAAAGGGTTTGGAAGTGCAGGAACCTTCAGCAATATCTTCATCGCTAAAAGCAGCAGACTGAAAACTGAGTATCGCAGATGAAACTGATGTGGTAACGGCCGCGCTCAATTTCGCATTAAGCACTTGCTTAATGTAACTGGTGCCTTCCACCGCAATAATATCCGGTATGAAAGGGATATCCAGCTTTGCACTGACACGGGGCATGAAATCCCGGGTTTGATAGCTGTGACCAGTTAGAATGAGATTAGGCGATTCAGCCTTCGCAACCTGAGTAACAACCTCGGTATAGCCATCTGAATTGTAGGTTGAGACCAATTCATGATTAACAGTTATCACTTCTGACAATTTTACTCCACTAAGTTCATTGGCCATTGCCTGGGCGTTTTCTCCGATAGCCAGTGCCGCAACAGTCCCGCCTAATGTTTGGGCTCCAGCAATAGCTTCCTTGCTCATACGGTGCAGCGAACCACGATTATCTTCTAAAACAACTAAATTACCCATGCTTTAAAGAACCTTTATATCCGATTTCAAAATTTGAACAATACGGGAAACAACAGCATCAACGTCCCCATCGATCACTTCTGTCTGTTTGGATGTTTGGGGAATAAATACTTTGTTAATGGTCTGGCTCTTCTCAGCATCCTGGTGCGCCGAGGCAGAAATAACCCTGACCTCCTTTTTTTTTGCCCCCATGATGCCTTTTAAAGAAGGGTATCGAGGTGTATTGAGTCCTGACTGGATACTGATGGAAGCCGGCAGAGGTAATTTCACCCATTGGAACCACCCTGACTCCAATTCTCTCTTAACATTAATATGATCATCTTGGACATCTGTTTCAATAGCCAGTGTAACAGTAGATAACCCCAGCATTTCGCCGATCAAAACCCCGGTCTGTCCCATGCCCGTATCATCCGATTGAAGTCCAGTAAGGATAAGGTCGAAGTTCTCTTCTTTTAAAACAGATGAAAAACGTTTGGCAATGGACAACGGATCTGTTTCAATCTGTCCATCTTCTTCCAAATGAATGCCCCGGTCCGCTCCCTTGGCTAATCCTTCCCGGATGACTTTTTGAACCCGGGCTGGTCCCATACTGACAACGACCACTTCCCCATCGCCTTTCCTTTCTCTGATAAGGAGAGCCTCCTCAAGAGCAAAATTATCCGGGGGATTCATAACGAATGATACCATACCTTCATCAATCCAGGTCTGGTTACCTGAGATGGGCAGAACAGACTCAGAGCCAGGGACTTGTTTAACCAATACGGCGATTTTCATTAATGATTATAAAATAAAATAATTAAGTTAATTTCGGGTCTGAATTTAAAAGGCAGATGAAGAGTCACCAACCATCATGAAAGATTATCGGACTTGGATAACACTGGAACTCATATTCATATTGGGCAGTATTATTTTTATGTATTGTTTGTGGCTGCTGTGGGCAAGATGGAGTATAAATAAAAGCCGAAAGGATAAATAGCCAATTTTCGAAATGTCTTTGAATCTTACCATCTGTTGTTATAGTTTTCCCTGTTCGTTCTTAACAGAAGTACGTTAGACAATCCAAAATAAATCCTACTTAGAAACAAGGAGTTCTTATATGATAAAATCGATAAAATTATTAATCCCAATGATCTTGGTTTCGGGAATGTTGTTTTCCCAGACTATCCAGGGAAACTGGGATTTGAATGCTGCAATTGTCGAATACACCTATGTAGCGCGTGAATTTGACAGCCCCGAGGATTCAGCAGACGGATCCTATGCAGTGACTGCATCCTGGCCCAGTTCAGCTGCTGCTGCTGCTGGTATGGGGTATACTCACACATTGTTAGAATTTGCCATTGACGATACCATTACTGTTGCTCTTGTTCCATTAATTAATGAAACACTATTGGCAATGTTTGGGGTTGCCATGGATGTTGATTTGAATGACGATGGTACTTTTACCATCAATGACGGCAGTACGTACCCAACCACTGAAACGGAAAACTGCTCTACCTATGCAACAGTCCCTAGTGTTTCTGAAAATGGCACATGGACAAGCACTCCTGGTTTCACCCATCCGGATGATGCAAACGCATACTCAATGGGATGGGGGATTTCTTTATCATCTGTTTTTGCGCAGTTTGGTGCGGCGGATCTTGTAAATGGTCAGTATGGCGTAGATTACGGCGTTGGCACGGATATGGAAAACTGGGGAATGGTCACGATCGATTATGAAGATGCGGACCATACTCTTCCCACAGACCTGGAAATCTACTGGGAAGCCCATGATGGTACTGCAAGCGGTCTGGGAGTGAATGAAGATGGCCAGTTAAATGGTTTTACAGGCGTACCCGTTTCTCCTGGCGATACTGTAACAATTAGCAATACGGAGATGTACTTAATGTACCTACACCCCGATACCATGCTTTGGTACAATTTGGGTTGGACGGGTAGTGATGATCCCTTTTCCATACCCATCCTAGGCGGCACAGGACATACAATTGACCCAGATAACCCAGACACCTATACAATTAATCCCCTGACAGGAGATACACTTCCTGCCGGTATAGTGGCTGCAAACCATGGATATCTGTTTGACCCCGCTGGTGGAGATGGTGTCCCTTTCAGTGGAGATGAAGCCCTGGCGCCAACGGGATACTTCTTTACCTATAATTTTATGGAAGCAGCAGCTATATTTCCTGCGGTGATGAATGGTGCACTGAATGCCGGATTAGACCTTGAGGGTGCACTGGCCGCTGCAGCAGATTCGATTGCTTATCTATACGTCGATGCAGGAACAGCTGCTGCAATCGGTGCATCAGTTGCTAGTTCTTTGTTCGCAGATTACGTTGCCTGCCTGGGTACAGGCGCATCTCCAGAAGTTTGTGCTGCAATCTTTGCAGCTGGTCCAACAATGGCACTGATTGGTGTTCAGCAAGCGTGCGACTATGATTGTGGAGTAGATGATTCCGGTTGGGATTATGATCCAGAATACGAAACTGGACGCTTGGTTTTCGAAGTGGACAACAGGTGTATCCCGGATAATACAACCCAGCGGGTCAATACATTCTGGACCTATGATGGTGCGGCTGCAGAACTGGATGAAGAAGCCCCGCTTGCAGAAAAATTCGAACTGTATGGGAACTATCCAAATCCATTTAACCCATCCACAAAGATCCGGTTTGCAACAGAGAAATTCTCTGATGTGAAAGTAACGATTTATTCCATTCTGGGTGAAGAAGTTGCTGTAACACATGATGGCGAACTCTCTGCAGGAACTTATGACATCACCTGGTATGGCCACGACCATAATGGCAATAAAGTACCCAGCGGTGTTTACTTCTATGAAGTACGTTCCGATAATCGGATTCAAAAAGGAAAAATGTTGCTGCTGAAATAATTTTTAAGCAACAATAAAACAAATAGATAAGCTAAGCAGCCTCGTTTTAACGGGGCTGCTTAGTTTATAGAGAAAGTATCATGAGAAAATATTTTGCAGGGTGCATCTTAATCTCTTCTATTCTCTGTGCCCAGCAGGGAACTATCACCGGGAGAGTGTTAGATACAACCAATAAATCCCCACTGATCGGTGCAAATGTAGTTCTAGAAGGTACTACCCAGGGTGCAGCCACGGACACTGATGGACATTATACTATTTTGCAAGTTGATCCCGGAAAAAAGACTTTGATGGTTTCTTATATAGGATATCAAGTCCTAAAGAAAAGTATAACCATTGTTGCTAATGAAACACATTCAATCGATTTGGAATTGGAGCCGGAAGCAATTCAAATGGAAACTTATGTGGTAACGGCATCCCGGAGGCGGGAACGTGTAGAAGATGCACCTGCGGCCATTTCGGTGATCTCTAAAACACAGATCCGGCGGGAAAGTAATACAAATCTCGGGGATTATCTGAAAGGAACAAAAGGAATTGATTTCACCCAGTCCGGGATCGACAGTTATAACATGACGGCCCGAGGGTTTAATTCATCCTTTAGTTCCCGGCTCCTTACCCTGACAGATGGCCGGATGGCAAATGTCCCTTCTCTCAGGCTGACAGCATATAACGTTATTCCTGTATCCTTTGAAGATGTAGAACAGATCGAAGTGGTCCTGGGCCCCGCATCTGCCCTCTATGGCCCAAATGCACACAGCGGTGTACTGAATATTATTACATCGTCCCCAATTAGAACTACGGGGACCAGCATCAATATCCAGGGCGGACTCTTAGGCCAAACTGATACGGACCTCCTAAAAAAATTGACATTTAGAACAGCCCATAAATTTGGTGATTTTGGATTTAAGGTCTCTGGTGTGGCCCTGGCGGGCCAGGACTGGACCCATTTTAATCCGGATGAACATGAAGGCCATGATCCCGTTTTTATTGGACGATCAAATTTGAAGCATGATAGATTAGACCGCGGCGGTAGGCTTTCAACAGAAACCAGTAATCCCATATTTACAGAAGCCATGATTGACCATGTGGATGGTGCTGACGAATCCTGGGTGGGGTTTTATTGGGGAGATGGTATAGCATCAGTTGGCGGGGAAGACGGATCACCTGTTATCACCCAGGAAATGATTAATGAAGCTGCCAATGATGAATTTAATCGGTATACATTGGAAAGCGGAAAAGTACTTTGGTTCGTTACAGAAGAAAAACTTGGTTATTATTATGCGGACGGGATCGATAACGATGGGAATGGATACATTGATGAGCAAATTGATATAGGAATCGATGATGAAGAAGAAGCCTGGGTAGACGGTGTCGATAATGATGGGGATGGACTTGTAGATGAAAGTGATGAATTAGGCAGTGCATGGTTAGCCCGATTTGGGAGTACAACTGACCTAGTTAATTTAGAACCAACCACCACCAATTACTCTTCTCCTGATTCTACATGGAGCGTTTTGGACTCAACACACAAATTTGGGTTTGGTAATTATAGGTATGACTCCGAAGGGAATATTGTATTTGATACAAATGAAAATGGGATCTACAATGATGATTGGGGTGCAAATGGAATGGATGATGATGATGATTGGGGACTCTATAAGGATGGATTAGGAAACGCCTATGATATACCTTTTGAACCCTTCGTAGACTTAAATGGCAATGGAATGTATGATGCCGATGTTGGAGAAGGGTATGCGGATATTTTTGGTACCCTGATTTTGTTAGATTTTGGTCTGGATGGAATCCCTGCCGATGATGCAAATGGTGATGGTGATTATGATGATGATGGCGATATTCCACCTGATTATGGAGAAGGCAACGGTATCTGGGACGGTGAAACATTTGAAAATCTGAATGGCAATACAGAAATAATTGACGGAGAGAGTGTCCCGATCTGGGATATTTTTAGTAACAATGATACGGATGGAGATGGCCAGCCCAGTCCCGGCGAAAATGGGGTAGATGAGTTTGATGAAAAGGATTTTGCCATGAACTATGGCGGACTCAGCAATATATATAAGGATGCCAATGATGATGGTATCAATGATTATCCAGAGTTCAAGGTTCGAAATTACCGGTATGATCTCCGTCTGGATTGGGAACCAAATCCTGACCTGGTAGTAAGCCTGTCTCACGGGTTTGCCTGGGCGCGAAATATTAACATTACAGGGATCGCCCGATATTTAGCGGATGGCTGGATCTATCGCTACTACCAGGGAAAAGCTCGATATAAAAATTTCTTTTTCCAAAGTTACCTGAATTCCAGTTACTCTGGAGATCCAAGCCATCCTACCCGAAATCTTGCAACGGGAAGCATCATTTATGACCGATCCAAGAAATTCAGTGCCCAGCTTCAGCATGTGAATGAATGGAAAAACGGTGACATACGTTTCGTATGGGGCGTGGATTATTTCTTGACCCTGCCTGATACGCGGGGCACCATCTTATCCGATAAGAATTATACAGATAGACGGGATAATAATGGCGATGGAGAAGCCGGATCACCCTACATCTTTGATGATAAAAACGATAACACCTGGTACGACGATGGCGAAGGGTACACCCGATGGGACACAGATGATCTGTCACAATTCGCAGATCCTTTAGATTCTGCTGGAATTGATGCTGTTTTAGGTGCTATTGCTGATGGTTTGGATAATGATGGTGACAGTGATGATTATGATGACCTCAACGGAAATGGAATGCCCGATTATGTAGATTCTGATGGCAGTGGTGAATTTGAGCGGGGTGAAATGGTTGAACCAGGAGTTCAATGGCTTGGGGGACAACAATTTTTAGTGTATGCTGATGGAAAAGATAATGATGGCGATGGCAAGATCGATGAGAACATTGATGAAGGGATCGATGAAGCGGCAGAAGATAACCGTTACACTGTGAATGAACTGGGTGCTTATTACCAGGTTAATTGGAAACTGAATAAAAATTGGGAATTTATCCAGGCTACCCGGTTTGATATCCATGATCGCCTTTCAGACATGATTCAGTTCAACAATCAGGGTTATGGAACAGGGTACAGTCCATTTGATTGGAAATTCAATTTTAACAAAACTGATGGGATCCAACTTTCACCAAAGTTTGGACTGGTATATCGTCCAAAAGAAAACCAGAATTTCAGGTTAACATGGGCCACGGCCTTCAACACTCCATCAAACCAGGCTTTGTTCCTGGATATTTTTGTGACCCGTGTTTCTGTCTTTAAAGTGTATGCACGAGGGGCTGATGGTGGGTATGTTTTTCCAAGGGATTCATTGGGAAATCCCTACTATTATAGACCATATGAAGGCTCTTATGTGCCGGTAGATACAAGCGAGACCATATTCTTTTATCCATCCACCGATCCAAAAATCGAAGGGTTTTACGGGCAAACGGTTAATGACTTACCTGAGATTGAACCTGAAATTGTTAAATCCTGGGAACTGGGGTATAAAGGCAGACTTAATGATCGGATATTTGGAACTCTGGATCTATATACAAGCCATTACAGCAGTTTTGTAAGTCCCGTGACCTTTATTACGCCTATTGTTATTGAAAAATCAGTTCTTGAGACGGATTATGACGGCGATAGCCTTATGAATACGATCGATGATATCGCCAATAATATTATCGTTGATCGAGAAGATTATGACGAGTCATTTAAACACTGGCGCGGTGCCATAGAAGGTGTGATTGCCATGGATACGATTCCAGGTTACACCCCACCCGTGGTGGTTGGATACATCAATTATGGCGAAGTGGACATGTGGGGTTTTGATGCAAGCATAACAGCTCTCATAAATCTGGAGTTGTCGCTGGACCTGACCTATTCTCACCTGGGCATGACAGAATTTTTTAATCCTATCACAAATTCTGAAGATCCCATTAATGCACCTCGGCATAAAGCCGGAATGAAATTCCAATATAACCCAAGGCGCTGGCCTGCCACCGCTTCATTGAATGCCCGGTATGTAGATGGGTTTAAATGGTCATCAGGCATCTATTTTGGAAATATCAAACCCTATACAATATTTGACATTCATTTAGGCTATGAATTCAATACATACCTGAAAATGAATTTCACTGTTTCGAACCTGTTAGACCACAAACACACTGAGATTATTGGCGGTCCAGCCCTGGGCCGGGTCATGATTTTAAGATTACAAACAAAATTCTAATTCAGAACAGTTAAAAAGGTCTCTAAAGCCCGGATTTAAAAAAGCTTTCAGAAATGAAGGTTTTTTTATGATTAATTTGTCACTTGCATCCTAGGTGGAATGGGTTAATTACTAATACCAATGTTTATATTTTCAAATGAATGATTTGAATTCAAGTTCCAGCCGTCCTGCCGATGTAGGACCCACTATAACATCCAAGGTGGGTGTTTTAGGATCCGGGCTCATGGGTCATGGAATTACCTATGTGACTGCCCTGGCAGGTATTGACGTAGTAATGACCGATGCCACCCAAGAAAATGCAGATAAAGGTTTAGCTCGTATTAAATCAATTTTAGAAGATGGTTTAAAGCGCGGATTGGTCACCCCGGAAAAAATAGACCAAACCTTAGGCCGAATCACCCCTACATATGATTACAGAAAACTTGACAGCTGTGATCTTATCATTGAAGCTGTATTTGAAGACCGTGAATTAAAAAACAAGGTAACTGGGCAGGCGGAATCTTTCATGGATCCTGATGGCATATTTGCTTCTAATACATCCACTATTCCCATTACCAGCCTGGCAAAAAAATCATCCAGGCCTGAAAGTTTTATAGGTATGCATTTCTTTTCTCCTGTGCATAAGATGAAACTTGTTGAAATTATCAAAGGCGAAAAGACCAGCCCTGAAACCCTGGCCAAGGCTTTTGATTTTGTTTTGAAGATTAAAAAGAGCCCAATTGTTGTCAATGACAGCCGCGGATTTTATACATCTCGTGTGTTTGATCGCTATATCTGCGAAGGGATGGCACTGCTGGCAGAAGGTAATAACCCGCAAACGATCGAAGCAGCAGGCAAGCAGGCTGGATATCCTGTTGGTCCCCTGGCAGTGATTGATGAAATCAACATCGGACTTGCAGCCCATATACGGGACCAGACCTGGAGAGACCTGGAAACCGAAGGAAAAGAATGTCCAACAGGCCCATGGGACCCGGTCATAGATTTTATGACAAAAGAAGCAAAACGGGCCGGCCGGGCAGGCGGAGGTGGATTTTATGAAAAAATATCTATGGCCTGATCTTGAAAAACACTTCCCTCCTTCTGAAAACCAGGTTTCACAAGATGAAATGATGGACCGGTTTTATTTTGCTCAGGCAGTGGAAACAATACGCTGCTATGAAGAAGGTGTACTCACATCCGTGGCTGATGCCAATATTGGGAGTATTTTGGGATGGGGTTTCCCATCTTTTAAAGGCGGTACACTGCAGTTTGTCAAGGACTATGGTATTGTTCCTTTTCGGGACCGTGCTCAGGAACTGGCAGAAAAATACGGCGACCATTTTGCCCCACCAAAACTGCTTCTTGATATGGCAGAATCAGGAGAAACCTTTTAGCCGGTGAACAGCACATGCTTAATAGATCATTAATTGGCAAAAAATATCCTCCTGTAGTATTTAATGTGGAGAAACAGCGTCTGAAGTTTTTTGCGAAAGCTACTGGACAGACAGACCCCTTATACTTTGATGAAACTTATGCAGTGGATCAGGGTCATCCATCCCTCCTGGCTCCTCCAACATTTCTAACCACGGTCGCTATGGAGCAGGAAAAACCTTACCAATATCTGGAAGACCTGAACATTAAAATGGGACGATTGCTCCATGCCAGGCAAAGGTACAGCTATCATGCACCCGTGTATGCCGGTGACACGATAACCATGGACAGTGAGATTGCAGATATGTACGATAAGAAGGAAGGAACATTGCAGTTTGTAGTCTTTAAATCCCATTTCACAAATCAGAAACAAAACAAGGTTGCAGAAGCATCATCTACCCTGGTGGTACGATAAAATTATGGAAAACTGGAATTATAATACCGCAAAAGTTGGGGACAGGATCCCTCATCTTACTCTAGAACCCATATCCCGTACAACACTGGCTCTCTACGCTGGAGCGTCAGGCGATCATAACCCGATTCATATTGATCTGGATTTTGCAAAGAAATCTGGCCTTCCCGATGTTATTGCTCATGGTATGCTGGTCATGGCTTATTTAGGCCGCGCACTGACTAATATCATCCAACAGGCCGCAATCCAGGAATTTGGCGTACAGTTTTCTTCCATGACCCAGATCGGAGATACACTCACTTGTTCAGGAGTTGTCATTGAACAAATAAACAATGATGAACTAAAATCTATCACATTAGACCTCGTAGTTTCTGATTCTAAAGGTGATAAAAAATTATCGGGTCACGCTATAATTAAACTAAAGAATTCATGAACAATTCTACCAAGATACGCACTCGCCTTACGGAACATGCAGGAGTTGAATTCCCCATTATCTGTGGCGCAATGTATCCCTGCTCCAACCCAGAACTGGTGGCAGCTGCGGCAGAAGGCGGCGGGGCGTCAATTATGCAGCCAGTGTCTCTTACCTACGTCCATGGCTGGGATTTACGTGAAGGGATTCAATATATTAAAACTCTTACGGATAAGCCCATTGGCTTCAATGCCTTGATCGAAAAGGGAAGCAAAAAATACCTGGACCGTATGTCGGCCTGGATTGACATAGCGTTAGAAGAAGGAATTCAATTTTTTGTGACTTCCCTGGGAAAGCCCGATTGGGTATGCGAACGCGTTCACCAGGTTGGCGGGGTTGTATATCATGATGTTACAAACCGTCACTGGGCCCAAAAGGGGCAGGGCTGCGGTGTAGACGGGCTGATCTGCGTTAATAATCGCGCCGGGGGTCACTTGGGGCCTACATCTATGGAGGGCATGTATGATGAACTCTATGATTTGGGCCTTCCACTCATCTGTGCCGGTGGAATTGGAAGCGAGAAAGAATTGGCTAGAGCTATGGAAGTAGGCTACGATGGTGTTCAAATGGGTACCCGATTCATTGCAACCACTGAGTGCAATACACCGGAAGACTATAAAAATGCCATAGTTAAAGCTTCCGAGACAGACATCGTATCTACCAATCGCATGACGGGTGTCCCTATTTCGGTAATCAAATCAAAATACTTCCGTCAAGAAAATTCCTGGCCTTTTCAAATACTGTTAAACAGCAGGTTCAAACATACAGCACGGATGTTGTTGAATCTTAATTCATTCATCCGTCTTAAGTACCTTTCCAGGAATAATAAATCAAAAAATAGTGAAAAAAAGAAACAGTACTATTCTGCTGGAAAAAGTGTGGAAACGGTGCACGGCATTGAGCCAGCGTCTATCATTATGCAAAGATTGGGAGAATCATTATTCACTTTACCGAGATTTAAAGAAAAAATAATTTAAAAAGGATCATACCATGGTTAAAATTCCTCAAACAGAATCTATAGTTACTAAATTGGAAAACAGTTGGCTAACCATCTCATTCAATCGACCAGAAAAACGAAACGCACTCTCAAGACAGTTAATTATGGATATTTTTCAAATACTTGAAACAGTGCGTGATGACCGATCTGTACGTGGAATTACTTTTCGTGGTCAGGGCGGTACATTTTGTGCCGGGGCCGATTTGAAGGAGTTTCAGGAAATATTATCTGCCGGTGATCAGGCTAAGAAAATGGCCGATGCAGCCAGCAGTTTAGTAGGCCAACTTTTCAAAACAATTGGCGCATCCCCCCAAGTCACCGTATCCGTAGTAGAAGGAGCAGCTATGGCTGGTGGTTTTGGAATTGCCTGTTCCACAGATTTGCTAATTACTATGTCCAATGCCCGATATGCTCTAACGGAAACACAAATCGGGCTGACACCCGCACAAATTGCTCCCTATGTGATTAATCGGCTTGGTTTTTCCAAAGGTAGAAAGATGATGCTTCTGGGAGATCATATTGATGGGAACGAGGCCCTGGAAATTGGTATGGCTGATTATATTGCTGATGACAAAGACAAATTGTTAGAGATACTAGCCAATATCCAACGGAAGGTTTTGAAGTGCGCCCCAGGTGCTATAGCAGTTACAAAAGAAATTATTGCAGACTATAATAAACTCAATACAGAGAAGGCAGCTGATCTATTTTCCGATTGCCTTGTGGGAGAAGAGGGACAAGAAGGGTTTAATT
>JYMV01028626.1_pt1 | contig 29223 bp, 31 predicted proteins | sample 338911 | NCBI WGS metagenome assembly JYMV01 (sample SAMN03354496, study PRJNA234377) | hydrothermal vent metagenome | biome: Deep sea; feature: Hydrothermal plumes at the Eastern Lau Spreading Center, Western Pacific Ocean; material: Seawater | place: Tonga | collected 2009 | depth 2000 m m
GACTAAAATGAAAATTTACAATGGAGAAGAAGTAATAGAAAAGGGAAGAGTCAAAAGAATAGACATCGAAGATCTCCGTGAAGAGACTAGAAGGGAAGGAATGTCTGGCATTTCTACCAGGTTTATTGCAAAGGCGATTGACATAGCTTTCGCCAGCTCAGAAAAGGGGATGATTTCTCCGGTATCCGTGATTGAATCTCTCACTAAAATGATAAAAGAACAATTGGTGGATGAGGAATTTAAACAGCATTGCTTAGAGATTATTCAACAAGTAGTCCGCGAAGAGTACTTGAGGATCTTAGAAAACGAGATCGCTAAGGCGTTTGTAAGCGCATACGAAGAACAAGCTCAATCGCTTTTCGATACGTATCTAGACAATGCTGAGGCGTACGCAACACGTCAACGTCTCAAGGATAAAGTAACCAAAGAAGAACGGGATCCGGACGAGGTATTTTTGAGATCCATCGAAGAACAGATAGGGGTGACAGGATCTGCAAGAGATGGATTTAGAAGCGATGTTACAGCCTACATGTTTGCAAAAATGCGTCGCGGTAAAAAAGTAAATTACACTAGTTACGAGCCGCTCAAAGAAGCCATTGAATCGTATCTAATATCTTCAGTTAAATCGATGGCCAGGATTGTAACCAAGTCGAAAACCAGAGATGACGAATCGCAAAAGAAGTATAGCGACATGGTACAAACCATGATCGACGACTATGGTTATACAGCAGAGAGTGCGGAAGAAATTCTAGCATATGCTTCGAACAACCTGTGGAGAGACGGTTGATGAAAATAAATATAGATTTTGGCTTTGCCGAATGGTCATTGATCTCCGGAGTCGCCCTGTATTTAAATAGCGAGATTGCATTAGGAGTATCACTTTGCGCGATCGCTGTGATCGCTGCCACGCTAAGATCGGCAGTCAGATTTCAGAATCAACAGCAAGAAGCAGAAGACAGAAAAAAGCTGCACATGGACTTCAATGATGCAGGAATAGGGCTAGCCGGTGCAATCAACGAACTATTCGTATCGCCAGACAGAAAGAAAACAGTTCACTAACTCGCCATCATCTATCATCGTAGATGAAAAAACAATAAAAAATAGAACATCTATTATCTTGCGCAAGCTTTCTATTCTACTAGAAAAGCTACATTCTGATTCGTTAGTTTTAAATTACGGTACCCGACTCACACCAGCCAAGCCTGCTGATTTGATACGAGTATTAGCCAGCAGCTTAGACGAAGACTCCTTGAACCATACGCTGCGTAATATCATAATCAGCGCCATCCTCTCGGCCGAAAAAATGCAAGTCGGAGCAGGGATCGTGTGTGCTTATTTACTGACGCAGCGGCATATGCCACATAATACCGCCAAGCCAAACAAAAGAAGTCAATTAGAAACTAGAATTGAATCAGTAGACATCGATTCGACCTTACGCTATTTTCTAGGCCGCGGATTACTCTACGACCTAATGAAAACAGTCATAGAGGCCGGAGGGATGTCAGCATCTCTAGAGTTTGGGCTAGCAAATGGAGAAGATTTTATCGTACGAGCACATACAACCAAAGAGGTGTTAGGAGAAGTACATCCTTTGTTCACAGCTCACGGTGAAACAAAAAATTTTAAAAATGTGGCAGTAATTGCTATGGACGGAGCGATTGAATCTATAGGAGCAGTTGATCACTTACTTCAAGAACTAGCTGAAGAAAAGTGCCTGGCGCTCCTTTGCGCTCGTAGTTTTGCTCCGGATGTAGTTGCAACTCTTAACCAGAATTGGCGTGCAGGTAACCTGCAGGTGGTACCATTTGTGGTCCGAGCTTGGGAAGTACTATCACATAAAACGCACGATGCAGAATCCAGTGCAGTAGAAATATGTAAAAAACTCAACATCACATGTGTATCTCCTAGTCTAGGTGAAACGATGAAAACAGTAACTTTGGATGATTTTCGAATGCACGATCAAGCCGTCTTATCTAGACAGGGTCTCTCTTTCCAAAGTATTGAAGGAACATCACAATTTATTGAAGTAAAGCTCCCTAAAAGAATGGCTAATATGTTAGGAGTTATCAGCGACAGGTGCCAACTATCGCAGAAGGCGTGTATAGGAATGGCCAGGTCGGGCAAGTGCACGAAAACCCTGAGCGTAAGTACAGCAGATAAAAATAGAAATTTCAACATATATGTCTCTCATGCAGCTGAATCAACAGGAGCCAAAGCTGCCATATCCTGTTACAATATAATGAATAACCTAGGCGCCATCGTAGCTTATCAAAGCTAGCATCTATTTACTATTGGCTATTTTGTAATATTTTTATTGGTGGAGGATGATTAGTATGGATAATGCAAGTACGGTTTGTCGAATTATTTTAGATTCTAGCGATGTATTAAAACAACAGCTGTCTGAGGTCTTCATGGCTGATTTAGTAGGCCCCGGATACATTGAGCACAAAGAGGCTGCGGTTCTTTCTAAGAAAGTCCAGCAAGTAGTAAACGAACAAATAGATGGACTCATCGATCGAGTTTTAGCAGCTTATAAGTAGTTCATCGTGAAATCTGGTATCAAACACTTGGTGCAATGTCATTGCATCTTACCACAATATAAAAACGTTATAGATCCTGTTTTTCATCAATTTACAGTTTTTTCTATTGTCGATGAGGATAGTGATACGGTAGCTCCAAAGTTTGCGGCATGCAACAACTGCGGCGCAGCGCATAAAGTGGTTGACATATGTAAATCAGAAATAGTGACCGGCAGAGACGAAGTAACATCCCAAATGAGGATCGAGGATTTTAAGTTTTCTTTGCCAAAAGATCTATACGATCTACTAATTACTTACCAACGAGATCTGCCTGATTTCGAACATGCACAATTCATTCTGGAAAATAGCAGTTGGAATGATCACATCGTACTCACAAGAGAAGAGATCGATGACATCGTCCAAGGGAAGTTAGTTAAGTTCTTGGCCGAAGACAAGTTCCGAATTGAATCTTATATCATCAGAAGGGCTGTATAATGGCACCTATAAAAGATGATAAGCATCAAGAATACAACGATGTAGAAATACTAGAAGCTGCTAAATGTAGAGAGATCGTGCAAGAAATTATGAACTTTGGCATCAACCAAAGGCAGATTTTTACACTACTAAAACTGCTATCGTTAGAATTAGAAGATAATAACGCAATGAAAAAAATTACAGAAGCCATAGACAACTCTCTAGAGACTTCACAAATCTCTAACACAACGACAATCTTAATATAGGAGGAAAATATGTCGTCACCAATTTTAGATCAATGGAACGAAATCGTGGTACTAGTTGAGTCTTTAAAACTAGACGTGCACAAAAACGTTTCCGGAAATGCCTCAGCAGGCGTGAGAGCCCGGCGCGGCCTTAGGCTTTTAAAAACTAAATCTGCAGAGCTAGTTAGAAAAACCATAGAAGAAGATAAAGCACGAAAATAATAAAACTCTAGGGGGCGAAATGGCTTCGACAGGGTACGAGAAGTATTGTGTGCAAGGCAGAGGGGAGCGATGGTCTCTGTAAAAACGCTTAAAAAAATAATTGCCAATGATGTATCTTTGGCGACTCCGTGGTTCTCTCTGAAGAGCCGCATTGGGAATGTTCCAGTGCACCTCATCGATGATTCTGCGGAGTCTGTTGCTTACGTAAATTAGGCAGCTGGGGTTTTCGATGACCTTATTACCCAATATCGGATAGGTGGATGGTCCCACAGAAATAAACAAGACCAGTATGGTTACCTCATCAGTATCGGTGAAAGCCGACTGTAGAGATGAGTGGATCTCCGAGGCTGCATAGGAGATGGGCAAAGTTGTGGATACTTTGTCAGTTTAGAGAAACTGGCTAACCTTGTGAATGACGCAATATCGAAAATATTCTGGACGCGGGTTCGACTCCCGCCGCCTCCACCATCTGATGAGCGATATATTTATATGCGATAGGAGAAACACGGTGAGTGAAGAAAACAAAGACGATCTGTACATCAACAAGGATAGCCTAGATGGCGAATTTGATTTTGTGGATGCATTCGATGCTTCTGACAAAGTTCAAGACGAACTAGTGCTCCCAGAAAATACTGCAGGAAGTGCGATCAATTGTGCATTCGTCGGCATCGGCGGCGGGGGCGGCAAGCTTGCAAAAGCTTTTTTGGACTTAGGATTCAACAAGACAATACTCGTCAACACAACTGTCAAAGACCAGCCCGAAGGAGTCGATCCGGCTCACTTTCTGCTCGTGCCAGGTGCAGATGGAGTGGGCAAAGACATCGATCTAGGAAAAAAGATCCTGGGAGAAAACTCTACACTCGTAGAAGATACAGTGAGATCCAGATTAGGTGCGCCTGACTGGATATTTGTCCTTGCCGGCGGCGGGGGCGGTACCGGTAGCGCATGTTCTATACTGCATGACTCTCTAACGCGTCATTTGAAGGCTGTAGGCGCTACAGGAAAGGTCGTCTACATCATCAGCAAGCCAAGTGCACAAGAGCTGCTCAATTCTACCATAGAGAAGAACTACCTGGTTCTCCTAGAAGACGTAGGCGAACATCCCCACATAGTGATTGATAATGAGCGGCAGCTCCAGTTGCTGAGGAACCGTGTCGGGATGCTCAATCTATATCCAGTAGCCAATAACAATTTTGCTAGACTTCTGGCTCAGGTATTGAAACTAGCAGCCACTCATTCTGACATTCAAGCATTCGATTCTAAAGATCTGGAAAAGTGTTTAAGCACTCCGGGTCGAATGGTACTGGGGAGCACAGTCATTCGAGATACTAGCAGGTCGGATCTGGGTGCAGCAGTCTTGCAAGGCTGCGTGAACAACTCCCCTTGCCCACCTCCCAACAACAAGACAGCATGCGGAGCATTGATGCTAGTTGCAACTTCGGACATGGCAGGAGATCCCCAGGTGAGCAAAAATTTGGAAGCTGCATTTAGTTATGTGGGAGGAAGAACCGAAGCACTGTTCTCAGGAGTATATGTTCGCGAAAGAATCCCAGGTCTAATCGCTATATGCTTACTCGCCGGCTAACGGATCGAAAGAATCAATCGCATTCGATCCTATTTTTAGTTTTTTTAGTATCGACTTTTCTATTTGACAGACGCGCATGCGCGAGATGCCATAGTAGTCTCCAATTTCTTGCAGCGTCTTCGGCCCAGAATTGGCAGCAATTATGGAGCAGTTTAAATCCCTTTCAGAAGAAAGAAAGTGCCGGCACAGTGTCTCCTTGCAAGGAGAGCTTTCGTTGGATACCACTTGATAGCACGCAAGTTCTTCTGGGTCTGCCACTCAATCCTCTTCGTTCTGCTTCTGTATAATCTAATTCAACCAAAGGAGATTTACAATGAATAACAGAAAACAGTTAGTTTTAGACACTTCTGTGTTGTTATACGATAAAGAATCGATCCACTCTTTTCCTGGCAACGATGTGATTTTACCATTGATAGTATTAGATGAACTAGACAGATTTAAAGAAAAGCCTGGGCTGCTTGGAGAGTCGGCTAGATACGTCAATCGGTTTTTAGACGGGCTCAGAGCGAAGGGAAGTTTGCAAGACGGAGTCATGCTGGAGGAAGAAAATCAGAGCATCAGAGTGATGATCAAAACTGCGCCTATAACATCTCATGATCATCTAGATCTGGATTGCGGTGATAACATGATAATTGCGGCTGCACTGCACTGTCAAAACGTCGATCAAAAACAGACTGTCAAGGTCATCACAAAAGACATCAACCTCAGAGTCAAGTGCGATGCCTTAGGGTTAGAGGCAGAAGACTATTATAGGGACCACATCGACCCGGACAGCGCCGCACATGCCGGAGTCCAAGAATTGCCCATGGAAGATCAGCTGATCGATGTTCTCTACGAGGAAGGAAGCATAGAGAGTCCCGAGCAGTTATACGAAAATACATATACGATCTGTAGAGGCACACGAAAAAAGTCAGCGCTGGGGATCTATCGGAACGGACTGATAGAGCTTCTAGAAGAGGCTGCCAAAGATGTGGTGTGTGAAGTAGTACCCAGGAACAAGGAGCAAAGGTTCGCCCTGGACGCTCTTAAGCGTCACGATACCCCACTGGTGAGTTTGACCGGACTGGCCGGATCTGGAAAAACGTTTTTAGCATTGATGTCCGGCATAGAGGCTTTGAATACCAAAAAATATGAAAGGATAGTGGTGACTCGCAGCATCCAGCCTGTAGGAAGAGACCTAGGCTATCTGCCAGGAGACATCAGAGAAAAGATGGAGCCTTGGATGTCTCCGCTGTTGGATAATTTTAGGCATCACTTCAAGGACAAAGTTTATTTCGAAATGATGATCGACAAGGGAGAGATCGAAATAGCACCGCTCTCCTACATCAGAGGTCGCACATTCAACGACTCATACCTGATTGTCGATGAAGCCCAAAATGCCACCATACATGAGTTAAAAACCATCATCACTCGCCTAGGCGAAAATTCCAAGATAGTATTGATGGGAGACACTGATCAGATTGATACTGCGTATCTAGACAAGCGTTCGAACGGTCTAGCTATCGTCATCGAAAAATTTAAACATAGTTCTTTGGCGACGCACATCCACCTAAAGAGGGGAGTTAGATCGGCAATTGCAACATATGCGAGTAAGGTGTTGTGACACTAGAATAATTAAACACGGAGTTTCATCATGGGAAAACTGCGTGGAAGAATCATTGATCGAAACAGGTATGCAAAAAGATACCCGTTCGTGAAAGGCCCTAAGAGGTATTCCTACATGGGAGATGATGATCTGATCATCGAATTAGGTACCATCGCCTTCAACGATGAGTCCGAAAAAACATTCACATTCGAAAGACAGTTTGCTGATACTGATTTCACAGTAATGGCAATGCCGAGAGACACCGGCGGAGCCAACGACGCGCAAGTGTCTTTGATGGTGGACGGCTCAACAGTAGACCGATCTTTCGTCAAGATTCTAGCGAGCCACAAATTTACAGGCCAAGTCGATGTGCTCGCAATAAAGGTGGGGTAAAGAGTGAGAATCATGCATTTTCTTTTAGATGTTCAAAACATCGATGCCTCAACCGGCGATACTGAGCTCAAGATCGACAGCGCCGATCCTGCTTCGAGGAAGATCGTCAACAATATATATCCGCTCAGAAAGGACATCAACTTAGGCTCCCTTGCAGTGTTCCAGTCCACCACCCAGCTGACAGGCTCTTCGTTCATTCCAGCCATGGTGACCGGTTCAATGACGCAAGCTGTGGTGGTCAATGCAAACTCGACGCTAAAGATGACGGCTTCTCTGGCGGCATCAGTCCCGGGCCCGCCCAGTAATGTTGGAGAGGCTAACCCAGGTACGTACAAGTGGGGAGTGCTAATGGTCGCTAACTCGGGGTTTGAGGGGTAACATGTCGCCAATAAAAGATTTCCAGACAAGCAGAATCAGAACAAGCAGGATAGTTGTATCCGGATCCAGGAAGGGCACTCCCTCTCTCTTGATCTACAGCGCCTCGGAGGCATCGGACTTTTTAGGTGCCACTGGGAGTGCTCCGGACATGCTAAAGAAGGTGGGTTCTGATGTCTTAGTGTTCTTCTCAGGATCGGCTTCAGATCCCACGGGAAGCGTCGATGTCAGGACAAGGAGTAGCGTAACCCTCTTCGGCGGTGACATAGTAGTATCGGGTACCATGTTCGCTGAGCGGACCGTTATTCAGGTCGATCTGAACCAGACCGGCTCGCTCACGGTCTCTGGCGCGCTTTATATAGCAAACGGCGCTAATAACGCTAAAATATCACTAGATGAAATAGGACCTACACACGATCTCATCTTAGCTAACAACGCATTGAACGGAGATCTTCTATTTCGGGTTAGTACCGCTGCGACCCTGAACACGCTGGGGGTCTTGAGCGGCTCTCAGAGGAACATCGTCTGGGGATACACATCAGGAATCACAGGCTCAGCCTACGATGCTGTGGTAGCCGGCGGGGCCGGTAACAAGATAGAAGGCCAGGGCCTGATGGGTGGTTGGGCTACTACGATCGGTGGAGGGATTTACAACAAGCAGCTGGGAACTACATATGCTAGCGTCATCTGTGGCGGATACTCGAACGAGATCACATCCAGCGCCTACACCCTCTCTGCTTATTCTAGCATAGTCGGAGGATTCGAAGTCAACATTTTCGATTCGTATTCCGCCTTCATCGGCAGCGGCCACAGATTAGAAGCATCCTCGTCGAACTATGCAGCCGTCATCGGCGGTGCTAGCAATAAGATCAGAGGTTCTGGTAATTCCTTCTTGGGCGGAGGCGGTTCGAACCTGATCACCGGATCCGGCTATTCGTTCATCGGTGGCGGTCAGGGCAACGTGGCCGCGGCTCTTACCAACGTCTTCTCCACCATCGGCGGCGGCCAATACAACAAGATATTGGCTTCCGGTTCAGCGACTGGTCGATCCGTGATTGCCGGCGGGGCATCGAACACGATCCTGGGCGATGTAGATTACGGTTTCATAGGAGGAGGCTACGGCAACGTCATCACATCTAGCCTGGCGAACAGTGCTAACTACTCTGCAGTTTTGGGCAGTACCGGTTCCACGGTCACCGGACAGGGTTCTTTTGCAATAGGCACAGCCCTCGAGGTGCCGACAGCCAATACGATCGTCCTAGGCGGCGGCGCCGGCCATGCATACGACGTGGTCATATCCGGCTCTCTCGTGCTAGCCGCAGCATCTTCGATGCTAATCAGCGCTTCGATGGTAGATATCGGTTGGGACCCTGGCACTCCCGCTACTGCCGGTGGGCCAACGCTTCGCCTCTCCGCACACGATAGCTCGATTGCTGATGGCGAGAAATTGGGGACTCTGGAGTTTTGGGGCGGCGACACCACCTCCGCCGGCGTCGGCGCCAAGATCATTGGAGAATCAGCAGGCACATGGTCCGGTGCTACAGTCTATCCAACAGAATTGCAGTTCTGGACGACACCAGCCGCAGGCACGCTCTATCAGCGGCTGGTCATCGATAAAGACGGCAAGGTCGGCATAGGAGAATCGGCCCCCGAAGTAGATCTACATGTTGATGACGCCGGCGGGGCCACAGTTGGAATAACTAGAACCGACGCTTCCATCAATTCCGGCAACACCCTAGGGCAGATAGAGTTCGGTGGTGACGATGGCGCGGGTTACGTATTCGCTGCCAACATCAAAGCAGCTGCTGCAGAAAACTGGAGCACCGCCGGCGGCGACTGCGGCACAGAGTTAGAATTCGAAACTAGCCCGATAGGCGACTATAGTCCGGTTACCAGGATGGTCATCGGCTCAGAAGGCAAAGTGGCCATCTGTTCACCCAACGGAGCGCGATCCCCTACGTCAGGAGAGTTGATAATAGGCCGTGGGGTTAACGATCAGACGATCCTCATAGATGCGGACGGTTCTGCATCCGGATCCGTGGCATTCAGGCAGGACTCTGGTTTTACACAAGCCGCTCTTGTGCTGGGTGCTGACGACGACTTTGTGCTCGTCAACAGCTCATCGAATAAAAACATCATCTTCAAGATCAATGATGGCGGCACCTTCAAGGAAGCTATCGTGATCGATGCCTCTGAACCCAGAGTGCTCATCCTCTCCGGAGGAGCTCCTGCGTCTGCAGATGAGTCGACATACACAGACGTCAACTTCTTCGTTTCTGGCGCAATCGGATCTAAAGATGGTCTAGTCGGCGGCACTGCAGTATTCGGCGGCGACACGCTCATCTCTGGTGCACTTTACGCTGATGACCTTACTGTAACAGACGATGCTACAATCGGCGACAACTTAACAGTAAATGGTACTTTATTCGTTGATGGGCAGATCGAACACATTGGTGATGAGGCCACGGCCATCAGTTTCCTGTCGCAAAAGCTTGAGTTTTTCACCGATGACAATCTAAACCTTACTTTAGACAGCAATTCTTCGCAGCTCTCCGCAGTTTTTAATGATGATGGGGACGATATAGATTTCAGGGTTGAATCTGCAAACAATCAAAATGCAATCTTTGTGGATGCATCAACTGATCAGGTCCTAGTACTTTCAGGAGGTGCTACAGCTGATCCAGATCCAGCTGCCGGTACCGACGTCAACTTCTTCGTCTCGGGTTCAGCAGGATCTAAGGATGGTCTAGTCGGCGGCACGTCAGTCTTCGGTGGTGATATGGTGGTCAGCGGCGTAATGTATGCACCGACCGGATTATCCGGTGGGCCCACCGGTAATCTATTCTTGACGGGCGCGGACATTTACTTGACGGCAGGTGAGAGGGACATCTACTTCAGGGGCGGCGACGGTACCATTGGTTTGAGGCTGCAGATGTCCGGGGACGCCGGCGATATGGATGCTGTCTTCAAGCAGCAGGGCGGGGTGGAGGTCTTCAGGATCGACAGCTCTCAAAATTCCTTGAAGATGGCCACTAGTCGGAAGATCCACTTCGGCAGTTTCAACGAGTACATCTACGGGAACGGAACTGATCTTACAGTTGCTTCAAACAACAATTTGAACCTGGCTGCTACAACCCAGGTTCTAATTCTCTCCGGTGGTGCGGCGGCATCCCCTGATGAGTCTTCTTATACTGACATAAACTTCTTCGTCTCGGGCGCGATCGGATCCAGGAACAGTGCAGTCAAGGGCACTGCGATCTTCGGTGGCGATCTGCACGTTTCAGGAAACCTGTCTGTTGATGGCACCGGTCTCAGTGGCGGGGCTGGTAACATTGGCTGGGCCACTGGATCTGCCGGTTTCCTTGTCGGCGGAGGAGCTGGGCCTGCTGGTTGGATCTCAACAACGGGTTCCCTAGCCATTTCTGGTTCTGTTCTAGACGTTTCTGCTTACGTTCGTCACGTGGGCGACACTACCACTTCGATTTACTTCACCGATGACCGCATTGCACTCCAGGCCGATGATGGCACAGGGTCCGAGTACGCACTGATAGCTTTGGACGGCACACCGGCTGCCGGTGTGCCAAACATTATGGTCAACGGATCAGGCCGTGACTTTGATTTCGGCGTGATTGGTAGAAGCTCAGAAGCCAACATCTTGCTCTCCGGAACGTACGGGAGCGCTCAGTATCCTAATGCAGGGACCAACGATACAAACTTGTTCCTTAGTGGCACACAAGTTCTGATCCTTTCAGGCGGCGCCGGAGTTTCAGCCGATGTCGCTTCATTCACAGATACAAACTTCTTTGTCTCTGGCACACTCGGATCCAAGGACTCTGCAGTCGCAGGTACCTCCCTCTTTGGCGGTGACCTGGTGGTCTCTGGTACGCTTGTAGCAAACAGGTCAGATGACGGTGCATATCCTGCAATAAAGATAGACAAGGATTACACAGGGACTACTACCGTTGGAAATTACACAACCGATGCTTCTGGCCTGTTAATCGATTACGACGTGACGGGAATTGTTGGGACTGGCCAGACGGCAATCCACGATGCCTTGGCGATAAATTATAATCAAGATTCTCCCACAATGGTGGGCACGATCGAGGCCACTGGCGCTGATATTCGAATGACCGGTGGAACATCGGGTACACAGTCAATGAAAGGTGTGGCTATAACTCTGGCTGGTGCCGACACTCATGTCGGGGTTGATGTTACAGCACCCAATGACTCGACTCATTTTATAGCACGATCATCGGATGGTTGGTGAGGCTGGTGCCACCACACTTAGCACTAATGACTTCCATGCCACTCTGGCACATCTCAATCTAGACGCGGATGGTGCACTCAACCTGGATGGCGCAAGCGGCATCAATATAGGAACGGGCGGCTCAGTCGCGGTTGACTTAAATGCAGATACACTGGATATAGATGCGCTGCTGGCGGTCACAATCGATAGTCTCGGCGGAACCATCGGCATCGGTACCAATGATAATGACTTCAACATTTCCATAGGTACCCAGGGTGGCCGAGTCATTGCTCTGGGCAGCACCGACGCAGGGATCGACATCGATGCCGGAACGGCTGGGATTGCGCTAGACTCTACCGCTGCGATTTCCCTCGATGCTGCTACTGCTTCAAACTTCAAATCATCGGGAGGTGTCCTTACCTTAGAATCAGGTAAGACAGGTGCCGGCGCCCTCCTTCTCTCCGCCTCACATGCCGCCGGCGGTGTTAGAATTGATGCTGGAACTGGTAATATGGTCCTCAATTCTGATGATCAGGTCTTAATTCTATCGGGTGGTGCTGCAGCCTCACCCAATTCTGCTGCTGCTGCTTCCACAAATTTCTTCGTATCAGGCTCGATAGGCTCTAAAGAGAATTCTGTCAGAGGCACCTCGGTCTTTGGTGGTGACACAGTCGTCAGCGGGACGCTGTTGGTGGGTGGTTCAGACTTCCTGGCCATGGGTACCCATGGCGGCACCATTTCCGGTTCGATACACCACACATCCGGCGGGGTCTCTTATCTGATCGCAGGAAGCAACGTCACCATCACTTCTGCATCGAATGGCCAGGTGACGATTGCATCGTCCGGCGGCGGCACTCCTGGCGGCTCAGATACTCAAGTTCAATTTAATGATGGCGGATCATTTGGCGGAGATGGTGATTTCAACTTCAACAGTTCAAAGCTGGGTGTAACAGGTTCTGCAACTAGACTAAACGCCGCCCTGGAGCTCAAGAAGAGCTTCAGCGCTACTACAGACATGACGGCGACCCCCGGTGACGTCTTCCCAAAGGGACTGAAGGTTGATTATGACGTTACGGCCGGGCCGGACGGTCTCGGAGAATTCGCGTATCATAACGCCATACAGGTAGATTACAACCAAGACTCTGCTGCACTCCATGGTGGTGCAGTCCTTCAAGGCAAAGGCATCAGCATCGACATGGCTGCCGGTACCGACGGTATTCAAACTCTTGTCGGCGCCGAAATCACTGTCGCTGGTGGCACTGCCGGCGCTGCAGATGCAAACTACGGTATCGTAGTCACCGCTCCTCCAGCCTACGTCAACGGCGCGTTGTCAACAGTTAATATGGCTCACATCAGGTGTAGGTCTGATGCCGACAACTCCGACTATTTCAACATCAGCGTCGGCGATGATGGCTTGACTACACTAAGCACCCTTGATAGTGCTGCTGCCAATGCACACTTGAACATCATCCCTGATGGGAAGATGCTCATCCTCTCCGGAGGAGCTGCTCGCTCTCCGAACGAGACCTTCCATGCCGACATCAACTTCTTTGTATCGGGCTCAGCGGCATCCAGAAACAGTGCTAGCGTAGCTGGGACGTCGGTGTTCGGCGGCGATGTGGTCGCTAGCGGTTCCTTGTACGTCGGATCCGGTTCTGCTGCTGGACATACTGCCTTCAGTGCAGTCCACAGTTACGATCCGGGCTCCGGTGATTCGTTTGAAAACCAGCTGGGAAACAACGAAGCAGGCGGCCGGATCATACACTTTGGTAGCGGTAGCTTGAATGCAGGCAACCTGTATTACTTGCACACGGATGCAACTTGGACTCAGGCAGATGCGGATGCTGCATCTTCTGGTGCTACCCAACTGCTCGGAATCCCTCTCGGCGCCAGTGCCACTAAGCACGGAGTTCTGCTAGAGGGCTTCGCGCGCATTTTCAATATGAAGGTCACGGGCGCGCCATCCATAGGAGCACCTGTCTACGTGGATACGACTGCCGGCAGGGTGGCTCTTACCAAGCCCTCGGGCTCGGGACACTTCGTCAGAGTGATCGGGTATTGTGTAGACTTCAACGCCGACGGCGACATCCTGCTGTATTTCAATCCTGACGCGACGTCTATAGAGCTCAGCTAGCGCATGGCAGTTGATAAGATCACTGGTGTAACTTACACTGACGTCAGCAAGGTGCAGGACGTCGCCGTAGCCAGCATCTCTAAGATCGACGGAGAAACAGCTGCTGGCGGTGGCGGTGGTGGCGGCGATGTTACTATATCTCTGATGGCAGAAGTCTCAGGCCTCAAGACGGACACCAACGATACGGCCGCCGATGACCTTAGGTCAGCTAACGATGACGGCGCTAACGATGCCAGATTTTCTGTGGCGTGGAATTCTGAAGCTGACGAAGTTGACTACATTACTAGCACGTCAGAATCTACCACTCTGGCCATCGGGTCGGCTAACAGTAAAACGTACCTTGGCATTAGATTTGAGACAGGTTTCGGCGATGGTAGTGGAAATGTAGACAATGTACAGATCCGAGTCGATTCAGTAAGCACTAGTGCTGATTATCACGTCGAGATTTATGCCAATGAAAACATAGGTTCAGGACCTCCATTCCCGATACCGTCAAAGCCTGGCAGCCAGAATGGCGGCAATAGTGACACGGTAAGCATTGCGACTGGAGGCACAGAGCCGCGCACAGTATCATTTACCTGGTCGTCTAATGAGCCGGCTCTAACGAACGGCACCAAGTACTGGATCGTCTTTGTTGATGAGAGCTGATACCAGTACTAGATCCAGTTAATTTAATTAATTTAAACAGTCATTAATAAGAACAGGTAACCTGTAATCCTGGATCTGGGATTGTTTATCTGTTATACAGATTTTTTTCTCAGCATATTATTTTTCCAGTCATTGATTCTAACGTTAGCTGGAGAGTAAAAAGCATGCAGAGTTCGCCCTTTCATATACCAAAACAAAGACGCTTGAACCCAGACTCAGAAGTAGTTTTTGTTGCCGATCTCTTCGTGGAAAATTACATCGGTGGAGCCGAACTAACGTCCCAGGCGATCATCGATGCATGCCCTTTTGAGATCGAGAAGCTCCACAGCAAAGACGTCACCATGGAGCTCTTGGCTGAAGGACACGAAAAATACTGGGTTTTTGGCAATTTTACTGCCATGAATCAGGACTTGATTCCGAGCATCGTGGCTAACTTAGATTACTCAATCTTAGAATACGATTACAAGTATTGCAAGTACCGTTCTGCAGAAAAGCACAGATTCTCTGAGATGCAAGAGTGTGACTGCCACGAACAGATATCTGGTAAGCTCATTTCTGCATTTTATTACGGCGCTCGATCCCTGTGGTGGATGTCGGAGAGGCAGCAAGCTCATTATGAAGCACTATTTCCATTTCTGTGTGAAAAGGAGAGCACTGTACTCAGCAGCGTTTTTGATGACGAGTTTTTTGCATGCATCAAAACGCTGCGAGAGAAGCACACCGGTCAAGACAGGGAAGGATGGTTGGTGCTCGGGTCCAACAGTTGGATCAAAGGAGCAGAAGGAGCGGAGGAGTGGTGCAAGGATAATCAAAAGAGTTACGAAGTGCTCTGGGGATTACCCTACGTTGAAGTATTAGAAAAGCTAGCCACTGCCGAAGGGTTTGTGTACCTTCCCACTGGCGGCGATACATGCCCCAGGATGGTGATTGAAGCCAAGCTGTTAGGTTGCCAACTGCATTTGAACGATTTTGTGGAGCACCAGGACGAAATCTGGTTTGATACAGAAGACATGTTTGATACCGAAGCATACCTGTATGCTGCAAGAGAGCGGTTTTGGAATTCGGTCAAGCAGTCCATGGCATGGGAGCCTTCCATCGGTGCTTATACAACGACCAGAAACTGCATAGAGCAGGCATATCCGTGGAAGGAGTGCATTCTTTCGATGCTAGGGTTTGCTAACGAGGTCATCGTCGTCGATGGAGGTTCAACTGATGGAACATGGGAGGAGCTGGAATCTTGGGCTGACCGGGAGGAAAAACTGGCTGTCTATAAGGTCGAAAGAGACTGGGCTCATTCTAGGCATGCTGTTTTTGATGGCGACCAGAAGGCTGAAGCACGAAAGCGCTGCACAGCAGAGTTTCTTTGGCAGATGGATTGCGATGAGATCGTGCACGAAGATGATTATGAAAAGATAGTCAACCTTTGCAAGAATTTTCCGCAGCAAGCTGACTTAGTCTCGTTACCGGTAGTAGAGTATTGGGGTGGCCCAGAAAAGATTAGAGTCGATGTAAATCCATGGAAATGGCGCTTATCGCGCAATATTCCCGGAATCACCCATGGAATTCCAGTTGAACTAAGGCGCCAAGACGATGAAGGTAACCTGTATGCTGGAATGGGGACCGATGGCTGCGATTACGTGCACTCTGAAACCGGAGCAAGGATTCCTCATGCATCATTTTACACAGGAGAAGTTGATACTGTGCGCAGAGCAGCACTCGCCGGCAACAATGATGCTTTGATGCAGTATCAAGACTGGTTTAGGAACGCAGTGGATCTATTGCCCGGAGTTCATCATTATAGCTGGTTTGATCTAGAGAGAAAAATTAAAACCTACAAAGGCTACTGGCAAAGACACTGGGAGAGCTTGTACAACGTAACGCAAGAGGACGTTGCAGAGAATAATATGTTTTTTGATAAGTCCTGGGCTGACGTCACAAATGAGGACATTGCTAGCTTAGCACAAGAGCTGAAGGAAAAGATGGGAGGCTGGGTCTTTCATTCGCGAGTCGATTTTTCTGTTCCGACTCCCCACGTTACTCTTGAGAAAGGTCACCCCAAAGTGATCGGTGATGAATGACATCTATGTAATATCGTGTCAAAGAAATGCCAATAAGCATTCCATCCATTGCCTAGAATCTGTTAGGCAGCAAACTGTTCAAGCAAAAAAGCATTTCTTCATCGATGACATGTCGATCGATGACACGCAAGAAATAGTTACCAACCACCTCTCGGGGGCGGGCCTGGAGCACGTGCATTTCATCGAGAACGATCATCGTAAATACAGGCTAAAAAATATCGATGATGCGATAGAATCCATAGATGATCCGACTGCCATAGTTTGCTTGCTAGATGGAGACGATTGGCTGGCATCACCGATGGCCATCAAAGTAGTACAGCAGACTTATGAAAAAAATCCAGCGTTGGAATATGTGTATACCAATTGGATGTATTCTCACAATAATGAGCTAGGCATCTCAAGGCCTATTCCAAACGATCATTTTGATATATATCGAGACCCGTGGATAACGAGCGCCATGGCGACCTTCAAAGCGGGAGCATATAAGGCGATCCCTAAATCCAATTTTTTGGATGAAGACGGAGAGTATTTTAAAATGGGAACAGACCACGCCTATGTTTTGCCACTTGTACACATGTTGAAAGAAAAGTACGGGGATTATCGAGCCATTGGTTTCATTGATGCACCGCTATACGTCTATCAATTCATAGAGAATGCCATGCGTCGCAGGCGAAACTCTGAGGAAGGCCACTGGGAGACAAAGACTGCAGCAGACTCAGCAGCACTCATAAAAAGGCGAGGGTTCGTAAATGAATAAAATCCTAATGGCATCGTCGCCAGAAGGAAACCGCGGCCCGGCTAATGCGTATCAAAATCATTTAAATGCTCTGAGACACTCCCCAGAGTTTTTAATAAAGGAATTGGCTGAAATACGCTCGGAAGAAGAATTGTCACAATTTGACGTGTTCTGGTTTTCAATCAGATTTCACCCTAATTTGTATTTCGAACTGAAGAACAGATTTCCTAATAAGGTTTTTTGGATGGGACCGAATGTTCTGTTCGAAAAAGCAGAGATCGGCCCTTCTGATGAGTGGGAATCATGGTTTGTCAACAATGTCACGTGCGATGTCTACGCCAACAAAGCAGACTTCTACGTAGATAGGGCTGCGCAGTTTTTTAGAGGCAGCAAAAAATATGTCGTCCTCAAAAACTGCTTGAACCTCGAAAGTTACGACATCCCCCAAGAGCTCATTAAAAATGCTGAAAGAGAAACTGATGTGTTAGTCTATTACAAGAACAGAAGGATAGATGATCAACTAGACTCTCTCTATCCGCGGTTCCTCGAGCAACTACAGAGCCTAGGCCTAAAATATGATGTGATCGAGTACGGAAGCTATTCCAGAGCAGACTATTTCCAGAGACTACTCCAATCCAAGTTGTGCGTGTGGCTCAGCATAGAAGATTTTTGTGCCAATGCGCAACTTGAAGCTCAGTATTTAAACGTTCCTGTGATGGGAACAAGATACAATAACACAGATAGCTTCGATGAATCTCTTAACGTCGATGCAGCTACAATGTCTAACAATGATTGGATTCGATGGAAAGATGACATGCCAGCCATTTTTATTGAAGCCATAGAAAGATACTTTGATGCTATAGCACCTTCGGTAGGAACTAAGCCGTCGGAGTTCATTCTGAAGAATTATTCTTATGATTCGTATGCTCAGCAAGTAAAAAGAGCATTGCCGTGAAAAAGAAAGTCTTGATAACATACGATGTGGAAGATTGGGCTTACCACAAAAATGCAAAAATTCTCCAGAAGTACCTCAGCCCATTTTATGACATCGAGATAATTTCGGATCAAGACAAGAGAGAGTTGTTAACGCATCTCAGTACCGTCACATACGATCTCCTGTTTCTCCAATGGTTTCCAGACGTCGACCTATTCTATAGGATGTATCGATTGCCTTATCCGGTGGTCACTCAAGTCACCTCCTCAGTCTTTTTCAAGATGCACGCTGAAGGATGGAACACTCTATTCGAAGTTCCTCTCATCGTTTCGAAGAGCAGACAGTATTACGAGAAGCTAAAAGAGATCATGGGCGAAGAAAGAACTAGACTGGCTTATCACGTCAACGATTACGAACTGTTTCAGCCTGTCATCGGAAGGAGGAACGAGAGTTTTACGGTCGGTTATGTTGGAAGGGACTGCGAGATCGCCAACGAAAACAAAGGGCACTCGTTCATCAAAGCAGCTTGCGAGTCATTGGGAGTAGAATTTAGGGTCGCGGGTTTCGAAAACAGGCTGCCCTACGAAAGGATGCCTGAATTTTATCACTCTATCGATGTTGTCGTATGCGCTTCGAGGCATGAAGGTGCACCTAATTCCATGCTGGAGGCCGGACTGTGTGGTACTCCAATAATCACTACGCGCGTTGGCCAGATCCAGGAAATGGTCACGGATGGTCATAACGGCTTCTTTTGCGAACGCAATGAAATCGATATCGCAAAAAAAATAGCGCTGCTCAGAGATGATGACAAGCTGTACAGCGCGATGGCTAAAAACATAGCTGAGACTAGTCACGAATATGCTAGGCTAGCCATAGAGCAGTGGAAAGATTTTTTTGAGGAAGCCATGAATGTTTAATAGCCCGTTCAGCCTAGTTAGCAGCCCTAGTGATTCATTACAGTTATTACCTTCGCCTTCTGAGGAGTGGGAAAAAAAATACGCAGACCTGATGAAGGATGAGTATCTTTCGAAGAAGTATGATCGAGCCCGCCGCATACGCGACCACCAACAGTACCTCAAAGATCTGTGCCCAGAGATATTTAGTGCACAAGATGCAGCCAACCGAAAAGTAATAGATATAGGCCCTGGCCCGGGTGAATTGTTAGAAATAGCAAGGAGCTTTGGGTACGAAACCGTTGGCTATGATGCTAAGTTGGAAGACTGCGAAATGGGAGTCCCTTACATCGTATTGAGCAGTATGATGGCCGAAAGACAGAAGTTAGACATTAGATACTGCGGCTTCGAAACAATTCTACCCAGACTGCCAATAGAAGATGCGTCAACCTTTTTGATTAACAGTCGCGGATCCATTGAGCAAGTGTTTAAAGCACACTTGGTAGGAGTGCCCCATCGAGTGCATCATGATGCTAAAAGGCTAGCATGGAGCATGTCAGAAGCCATGGAGAACGACTTTAGGAATCTGTTTGAAGAGGCTGCAAGAATCTTGGTTCCTGGTGGTTATTTCGTAATCCACGGAAACGGAACAACAAATAATGATAGCTACCACCAGATGATCGTGCAGATCATTGAGCAGACACCTAGCTTAACATGCGATGCCACGGACAATCGAACCCTTCATAGAGCGAGAAAAACGTGATATTTTATCCTCGAGAAGGCCAAAACATTGCTGAGTATACGTTAGCAGTCATTGCTAGCAACAACGTTTACCAATACTTGCATCAACACGTTTTTTTTCTATTAGCGCGTGATATAAAGTTTCGAAATCTTGTCATTGGTGATGCTGGCCTCCTTGAGGAACAAAAGAGTGCTTTGTGCAGTGCGTTGGGAGACCGAGTTAGTTTTATTGATTTCGAAACCAAAAATTACGAAACTAACTTTAAAACGCAGAGTGACGAATACAGAAAGATAATCGATAATCGGATCAGTTTTCTGCGCGAGCTCTTTTCAAAGAGTGAAGTTGATAGAGTACTGCAACTAGATGCTGATACCGGAATCATCAAAAATGATTTCAGAATGCTGGACAAAGATGCAGATGTGAGCTTGACAGTTCGGCCAGTAACTCCTTATGATCATATTTTAGGGCAGTATCAAGTAGACTATCCTAACTGTGGGGTTATATTTTGGAACGAGCCCAAGCGGTGTATTGGCTTTTTGGATCACTGGGAAGAGCATAAGAATACTCACCCTCCCAAGGGAGGTCAGTATGAGCAGAATTATTTTTTGCATGCGTGTTTAGGTGAAGAGTTTTCTAAATTGAAAGTTCAAAAGATACACTGTGCGTATTATAACTGCTACAATGCTGATTGGATTAATCCCCATACCTCGATATTACACTACAAAGGTAATAGCAGATTATTCGGCGACGGCGGCGGCGCGTTTGAGGATAGAAGCGATTATTTGAACGAAAGGATTTTTGGAAAAAAGATTAGATTTAATTTCGAACCCTCAAGCGAAGAAAAGGTAAACACAGATGAATAAAGTAAAAACTGTTTTTTGTGACATCGATGGAACTCTGTTACTCCATCATGGCGACCTACATAGACAGATGATATGTGATCCGGTGCTGCTAGAAGGAACAAAAGAAAAATTAGTCGAATGGGACAGAAAAGGGTATAACATAATTCTCACGACTGGAAGAAGAGAATCCTGTAGAAAAACAACCGAAGAACAACTGGATCAAGTTGGCATTTTTTACGACCAACTCATAATGGGTTTAGGCGGTGGGCATCGCGTATTAATAAACGATCTAAAACCAAACTCAGATAACCCAACGGCTGCTTCTGTAACAGTCAAAAGAAACGAAGGAATTAAAGATGTTGAAATTTGAGCATGTAAAAGACGAATCGATAAGAGAAGCGCTACGGGACTATAAGGGCAAGATTGATGAAAAAAAGCCTGATGAACTTTCTTTAAGCACTTATAAGGTTGAAAAGCCGTGGGGGCACGAGATCTGGTTGGAGATGAACGAATTTTATGCTTTAAAGCTCATCCACTTCAAGCAAGGAAATAGATGCAGTTTACAGCTTCATGAACGAAAACTTGAGTCTGTGTATGTTTTGAGCGGAGAAGCAGAAGTGTTTTTAGAAAACGAAGAAGGTAACATGGAATCTAAGGTTTATGGACCGGGCACCGGCTGGACAGTACCCACAGGGAAAAAGCACAGAGTTTACGCAAGAACAGACTTCACGATCTTAGAAGCACAATCGCCACACCTAAACGACATCATCAGATTTCAAGATGATAATCAGAGATCATCTGGTACCATCAAGGCGGAGCATGAAGGCAACTGATTATAAGTTGTGCATCTTGGCTGCCGGCAAAGGTACCAGGAATACGACTTACCAAAATCTGCATAAATCATTGCTGCCTCTAGGAAATAGACCGGTCATTTCTCGCATCATAGAGTTGGTGCCAGAACACGTGCCTGTAGTCATCGCAGTAGGTTACAAGAGCGAACAAGTCAAAGCATGCTTGAGCTACATATTCCCCAATAGAGAGATAGAGTTTGTCGACATAGAAAACTTTGCCGGTACTGCTAGCGGTCCCGGCCTGAGCCTGCTTGGTTGCAAAGAATATTTGCAGTGTCCTTTCATATTGTTAGGAGCCGATACTTTGGTTAGCCCAACAGAGCATGTGCTCATTCCAAACAAAGACTGGATCGGCGTGGGTAGCTGCTCCCGGTGGTGTGATAATACAGGCACATATTGTTTATACGATGAAGAAAAAGGCTTTTATTACGGAGAACAAAAAGGCGGATGGGAAGAATGGGACAACTGCTTTATAGGTCTCGCCGGCATCAATGATTATGAAAAATTTTGGCAAAGCCTAGAAGACACTACTCTGATCGAAGGAGAGCACCAAATACTCAACGGATTTACAAATCTGCAATCCACAAAAATAAAATTCGAATCTTGGAGAGACACTGGCAATAACATGAGTTACTCTTATGCGCGCAAAGAATACGAAGAGGTAGTCGAACCAAAATCTGATGAAGCCATTTACATCGATGGCAGCAAAGTCATGAAGTACTTCGATGATGCAAAAAAAGCAGCAGACAGAATTCTTCGATCCGATATATTGCAGCCGTACGTCCCACCGGTAATAAAGTTAGATTCTCACATTTATGGATATGAGTATATTCCGGGAACAAGGTTTTCTGATCTCTGCAATGTTCGATTGCTGGCCAGCTTTTTTGATTTTGTAAGAAAAATGTACTTAGATACAAGCTGCAGCTATAATGAAAAAGATTTCAGAAATAATTGTACTAAAATGTACCAAGAGAAGACTTACGATAGAGTTAGAACGCACGATGAGTTAGATCGATTGGATTCGGTTGAGACTATCAACGGTAAACTAGTTCGCCCCATTCACGACATGCTAGACGAAGTTGATTGGGACAATATTGTAGAAAGCGCAATTCCTGTAGTACTACATGGCGACATGTCTCCTGAAAACATAATCTATGATTCTAGAAATGGTGAGTTCATTTTAATCGACTGGCGTGACAGGTTTGGGGGCGATCTTTATACAGGGGACGTTTATTACGATTTATGTAAATTAGATCATGCCCTCTTGGTAAACGGAGAAGTAGTCAGAAAAAAGAGATTTAAGGTCTCTGTCCACGGTGTATCATCGTCAATAGAGATCGATATCAGATCTAACCTTGTAGATGCAAGAAGATTGCTAGAGTCCTTCTGTAATAACAACGGATTAGATTTCGAACACGTAAAATTATTGACAGCACTTACTTTGTTGAATATATCATCGGTTCATAGCGATAAGAGTTTCAACAGGTTTTTATTCCTATACGGAAAACTACTTCTATCCGAGGCCTTAAATTAAATGCAAACCCTAGAGACACTGATCGATCTATACAAGAAAGAATCTGCTGCAGTATTCAGCAGCGTATCCAATGCTGAAATAATAGATTTCGTTGAAGTAGTATGGAAGACCTATCAGTCTGGAGGGACCATATTTTCCTGTGGAAATGGTGGCAACGCAGGTTTTGTGGCCAACCTAGTATCCGACTTTGCACTTCACCCATTCGTAGGAGAGGATAAATCTAAAGCTATTAAGGTAGATAATAGGCTAGCTGTAATCGATCTCTGCGCCTCAAGCACCATGGTGACGGGGCTCCTCAACGACCTGGGCCCAGAATATATTTTTAGTGGGCAAATTGAAGTATATGCTAAGCCGGGAGATTTGATCATAGGATTTTCTGGCTCCGGCAATTCAGCAAATATTTTAGAAGCCTTTAAGAAAGGCAGAGAAAGGGGTACAGCTAACGTATTAATAACACGCAAACCGCGCATAAAATGTAGCCCACTCTGTGATGTTGTGGTTGAAGTCCCAGGCACATCTGTGTATCCTGGCCAGACTGGAAAAAACGATAACAACTTTCATTTCGAAGATTGCCTGGCTAAAATAACCCATTTAGCAACTGGGATACTAAAAGGTAGAATTCAGGATGAGCTTCGATGTTGAAAAGTTTAGAATGCGCGTTTTTAAGTTTACGAGAAACTAAGGAATAAAATGTACAGTTTAGGGCTAAATAAGAACTTTATTTTCGTTCATATACCCAAAACAGGCGGCGGAAGCATAAAAAATCATTTGATACATACGACCAAAAGAGAAAATTTATTCTATCCTAAGGATGGCACAATAAATTCGAAAGCTGGTCAACTTTACCACGCACGCTTAGAGCACTATAAGAGCAGGCAGTTTGTCGACAGATTCGTCGTTGATAATATTGATGAGTTCTATAAGTTTACTTCGATTAGAAATCCATGGGAAAGAATGGTGTCTCTTTATCATTTTAGAAAGGGCGGTACAGATACAGCAGCTGATGTAGAAAATAAATCGTCGGATGTCATTGAAAAAAGAATAATTGATGATAAGTGGCCTATAGGAAAAAACCCAACTCTTAAAAACGATATAAGCTTCATCGATTGGGCCAAGAATTACCAAGAAAATATCAATGCAACTGAACTAACACAGTATCTAGATTTTTTTGATGCTCGAGCGATGTCAAAGATAGTCAGGTTAGAAAGCCTCGATGAAGACTTTAATGACGTCTGTGACGAATTGGGCATTCGAAAAAAGCCGCTATTAAAAATTCATGCCTCACAGCACGAGCACTACAGCGAATACTACAACAACGCTACAAAGGACATAGTTTATAAGCTGTTCGAAAAAGACATTGATTATTTTAGATATGAATTCTAGAAAATGGCTCTAAGAAAAAGATGACAAAACGTTCAATAAAAGCCGATGAATTGAGAAGAGTCGTTTTGGAAATGATCCATGCATCGGGATCGGGTCACGTAGGAGGATCCTTTTCCATTGCAGAAATCGTTGCATGTCTCTACAACAATTTTGATCTTAAAACCGGTAAAGAAGATAAACTTATTTTATCGAAAGGCCACGCCGTACCTGCAGTCTATGCGGCACTTCATTTATTAGGAGAGATCGATGATCAAGAACTTAGTTCTTTTAGACAGATCGATTCAAGGTTACAAGGCCATCCTGACAAAGTCAGACTTCCAAACGTAGTTGCAACAACAGGCTCGTTAGGCCAAGGCCTGAGCATAGCAATTGGCCACGCTTTAGCTCATAAAATTCTAAAAAACGACAGAAAGGTTTTTTGCATAGTCGGCGATGGAGAGATGCAAGAAGGTCAAGTATGGGAATCTATCATGCTAGCACCGAAGTTCGAATTAGATAACTTGTGTATGGTCATTGATTTGAACGGAGCCCAAAACGATGGAAATGTCGACGACGTTTTGCCTTTAGGCATAGGACAACCGGTACAAAACAAGATAAAAGCTTTTGGGTGGGATACGCACATAATAGATGGTCACGATTTAAGTTCGATCCAGAGTTTGATTACCACTCACTGCAGTGGAGCGCCTCGCTGCATCGTAGCAAAGACGCAGAAGGGGAAAGGGGTTTCTTTTATGGAAAGTTTCGAATGGCATGCGAAAGCTCCCAACAAGGAACAATACGATCGAGCGATCAAAGAACTAAATCGATGAGCCTCAAAGCTACTAGGGATGGTTTTGGAGAAGCGATGGTGGATCTTGCCACGAGAGACGAGCGGCTGGTTGTTTTGAGCGCCGATCTTTCTAAAGCTACAAAAACTGCAGCTTTTGCAAAAGCATTTCCGGAAAGGTTTTTCGAATGTGGGATAGCGGAATGTAACGCGATTGGAATAGCGTCGGGTCTTTCTGAAAACGGTTTCTACCCTGTGTTTTCCTCTTTTGCTTCATTCCTAACAGGCAAGTACGACGTGATCAGGGTATCTCTTGCATATTCGAATGCCACTGTCCTATTAGTTGGTACTCACGCAGGAATGGCAATCGGCAAAGATGGGGTAACTCAAATGGGCTTAGAAGACGTCTCGCTCATGCGCGCACTTCCTAACATGAAAGTCTACCAACCGGCAACTGCAAATCAAACCAAGCAGATGCTACGTGAAATTATTAAGCAGCCCGGTCCATCATACATTAGGATCGGCCGCCAGGCTGTAGCTGAACTTTTTGATGAAAAAGCAAATATCGATTTGGGAAGTGCACAAGTGATATCAGATGATGGTGATGTCGATGTGTGCTTAGTCACATCCGGTTGTGTGTTACATGACGTCATGGATGCAGCCAAAGAGCTGAGAGCACAAAGCAAAAAGGTATCAGTCTTGAACATACATACCATAAAACCACTTGACGTCGCGGCCATAGAAAAGTACGCCAGAAAGGCAAAATTAGTCGCTGTTGTGGAAGATCATAGCATCATCGGCGGCCTAGGCTCAGCAGTGTGTGAAACGCTAGCAGAAACATATCCGTGCAGCGTTTTGCGCATCGGCCTAAACGACGAATTTCCAGAGTCTGCTCCTCCGAATGATCTCTATGAAAAATACGGATTAGATTCTCGAGGTATTGTAAAAAAAGTCCAACAAAAGATCTGCCCAGACCCGGGAGGATAAGTTGCCACTACTACAAAAAAGAGAACGCTGCGTAGCTTGTCATGCCGACCAATTCGAGGAAATTGTTACCTTTGACCGTTTTCCAGTTTACATGGGCGTTTCCACGAATGCAGACAAGAAAAACGACTTGTATGCAGATATGCTATGGGCATCTTGCACAAATTGTGGATTGGTCCAATTAATCAATCTGATTGATTTAGAGATACTGTATCACAAAGGTCACAATCCTGCAATCGGCAAAACATGGGAGCGACACCATCGAGTGCTGGCCGAATTTATCAGAAGACATTCGGGTCAAAATATTTTAGAAATTGGAGGAGGAAATCTAAAGCTGGCAAACAACGTGTTGGAAGACAACTCTGAATTATTGTCTTATGACGTCTGTGACAAGAATGAGTATGCTCACAGAAACTCGGACGATAGGATAAGATTTCATAAGGCCTTCTTTAGTGACAGTCTAAGCAAGGACATCAAATGCGATACCGTAGTCCATTCTCATTTGCTAGAGCACATCTACGACCCGATGTCCTTCCTAGTAGAGATTAATCAAGTACTTTTGTTGAACCAAAAAATGGTTTTTGCTGTTCCTGACGTAGGGATGTTGATCGAAAAGAAGTACACAAACAGCATGAATTTTGAGCATACTTTTTACATAGACGAGCTAATTGTTGCTAACATGCTTAGCACCACAGGGTTCATTGTTGATGAGATACAGCGGTTCAACGGGGACATCATGTTCATCGCAGCATCGAAGGCAAGAAACGTCCATGAAGTTCCGTCGTTGACAGGAGAGCCTGGACGGTATGCATATTCTGTCATCAATGTAAAAGATTTTGTCAATTTTCACCAAAACGTAATAAATGCGTTAAATGACGTCATCAAAAACAGAGATGCATACGTTTTTGGTGCGCATATCTTTACCCAGTTTCTCTTATCGTTCGGACTTAATACAGAAAAAATAATTTCCGTTTTGGACAATGACCCAGGCAAGATAGGCCACCGACTCTACGGGACCGATCTGCACGTAACATCACCCAAAGAGTTAAAGGATCAAAATGAGCCGGTTGTAATCTTACGAGCCGCTCAATACAATGATGAAATAAGAAAAGACATAGAGGAAAACATTAATGAGAAAGTAAGATTCGTTACCGGCGAGTAATACGATCGCTCTTATTACAAGAATCGAAGGAGGCAACAAAAGATGAGAGTAGCAGTTTGTTTGTTTGGCTTAGTGGGAAACGTTACAGCGAAGTCAGGGGTTGGCAATTCCGATGAAAAAATGCTGGACGTTGCTATCAAAAAGTATAACAAAAATATTATTAGCCTAAACGATGTCGATGTTTTTTTACACACATGGGATACTTCTATGGAGAAAGAAGTTCGAGATGCTTTCTATCCGATGGATGCTGTCTTTCAAGAACAGAAGGTGTTTGATATCCCATCTTATGTTCAAGCAAAAGGTGCCCTCAATCCCGAGAAAAGAAAACAGAATCATTATAGCATGTGGTACTCTATCAAGCAATCCGTAGCTCTAAAGCGCAAATGGGAAGAAAAGAATAAATTCCAATATGACTGTGTTATGATTGGAAGATTTGACACTGCTTGGGAAATTCCCGTGGATTTTTCTTCTTTTGACATGAATAAAGTCTATACCGGCCGGTGGTGTAAGCTGCTGCAGGATGGCGTGGATATTTTTGACGCTGGCCGAGGTCCATATTTTCAGATTGAAGATCAACTCGACATGTCTCAAGTAAAGCATGTTCATAAGTTTGACGGTGATGTTCTTAATCAAGGTCTTTCTTGTTTGTGGTTTTTTGGAAATTCTAAAGATATGGATGAGTTTTCTTTGTTGTATGATCATCTAGACACATACGCCAAACCAGGGCAGTGCCCAACAATGGAAAATACTATTTCAAGCCACAGACTTTCTGAGTATCATTTAAAACAGTTGGGGTTATATGACAACCTAATTCGAGTTTTCCACTCTTCCACGGACTTCACCATGATAAGGATGAAGTATTTTGGGTCAAAAAAATAGAGTACGATGAATGAATTAAAAAAAGTTGGCAAAAAAATATGCATTGATGCCGGAGCTCACGTAGGCCAGTCTATAGACCGACTTCGCTCTAGATTTCAAGGAGAAGAGATCGAAATTTATTCCTTCGAACCCCACCCTAGATGTTTTCTAGCTGCAAAAACTAGAGCCAATAAAAACACACACGTCGAAAATAAAGCAGTGTGGATTGAAGATGGAGAAATAGAATTTTATTGTGATGCCCTGGATTTAAACACCGATCGCCCTCTCCCGGGAGAAGCATCGACGATGTTCGAAGTTAAAACCAAGGAAAGATCACTCCCAGGACAATTTGATGCCGGTAGCAAAATATCTGTACCTTCATTTGATTTTAGCGCATGGCTAAAGAATAACTTTTCGAAAGAGGATTTTATTCATATCAAAATGGACATCGAGGGTGCTGAGTATAAAGTTTTAAAAAAGATGGCAAAAGATAATACACTTTCTTATGTAAACGAATTAGATGTAGAGTTTCATTGGGAGGCGATCCAATTACCAAAGCACGAACATGATGAGGTGGTCGAAATGCTTTCTAAGTTCAAAGTCAGCGTGACGATTCACGAGTAGGGCACCGCTCAATGGGTATTCATAAAAAAGATCTTGTGTTAATTGATAAGGCATTAGCAGCACAGAATAAAGATTTTCAAGATTTAAGCATGTGTGAACTGGGAAGCCAATCATTGAGAGGAGAGCTATCGGAAGCCTTCAAGAGCCCTAAAGAATATTTTCAATCGATAGGGTGCAAGCATGCATCAATTGATCTAAATGGCGATCGCAATGCTTTGCAGATAAATCTTAATCATGATCTTAGAAAAAATTATCCTATGTTTATGGGCCACTTCGATATGATAACCAACTTCGGAACATCTGAGCACGTGTTAGATCAATATCAATGTTGGAAAAATATTCATGACTTAGTGAAGACAGGCGGATCAGTAGTAAACTCAGTACCAGAAGTAAATTCCTGGCCCAACCAT
>JYMV01025344.1_pt1 | contig 29222 bp, 22 predicted proteins | sample 338911 | NCBI WGS metagenome assembly JYMV01 (sample SAMN03354496, study PRJNA234377) | hydrothermal vent metagenome | biome: Deep sea; feature: Hydrothermal plumes at the Eastern Lau Spreading Center, Western Pacific Ocean; material: Seawater | place: Tonga | collected 2009 | depth 2000 m m
CTGAAGTCGCTTTGAGAGATCATCGGCATGAAGATCCAGTTTTGAATGTGATGGTTTATGGTTTTTTTTCATAAAGTTTTCAATTTCAAAGATCTAAAGCTTCCATAGTTCTGGCAATTTCAGATCGAAGGTGTTCTGAACTAAGGTGGGAGTATCTCTGAACCATACTAAGAGTTTTGTGACCAAGTATTTCTGCTATGGTCCTTACTGACACATTATTCATTGCTAAATATGATGCAGAACTATGACGAAGGTCATGAAATCGGAAATCTTCAATTCCTGCTGATTTGAGTGCTGTTCTCCAAGACTTTTCAAACAAAACCGGGTTTTTGGGATTCTTACCAGGAAAAACAAGATCAGTATCAAGTAGCCTTACTTTCCCCCATTCCCGCATAAATTTAAGGCCACGTCCAACCATTGGAACAGACCTGAACAATTCATTTTTTGTATCACGAAATAATAACGTTCCTTTATGCAGATCAACGTCAGTCCATCTTAGCCAACGGAGTTCATTTTTTCTAGCACCAGTATTTAAAGCTAAAATAACTATAATAAGTAGTTCCCGTACTCCTGACTTTTCGCACTCATCCAGCAGACGGCTGCACTCATTTTTAGTAAGGTAACGAGTTCTGCCTCTTGGCTCTGTAAGCTTACGTATTTTGGTACAGGGATTGGTTTCAATCCAGCCAAATTCTCTAACTGCCATACTAAATGCTGAAGAAAGTGCAGCTAGATAGCGGTTTGCAGTACTGGTTTTATTTCCACTTTTGAGGAGTTTATCCCTTTGGCTAGCAATCTTGTCAGGAGAAATATCAGAAAGTTTTAATGGTCCTAGCTGCTTTGACCACCATAGTAGTTGAGGTGTGTACTGGATTTTAGTTTTTGCTTTTAGGCTGGGATGCATCAGAAAACGATCAATTAAGTCTGACAATGTAAATTTCTTAGATTCAGATCCAGTGAAGTGTCTACCTTCACGGATTGAAGCTTCAATACTTTGTGCCCACAATCGTGCCTTAGTCAGTGATTTAAAGCTGGCGGTCTCCACGTCTCCACCCTTGATCCGTACCTGAACCTGGTAGCCTACACCTTTCTTGCCATCGCGTTTTCGGATAGTTGCCATATTGCTTTTCTTGGTTTTGAGTATGATAGCTGGACTAAACAATAGCTTACACTATTCAACAATAAAAGACAATATGATTAATAATCTTATAAAATATATATAATAGTATGTAATATCAATAATGAATGGAGCAGTACCTTCAAAATGTCACAAATATGTCACAATACGTTTTCAAAATACGGCTCTTACTGTCTAATAATACAATGATTATGAAAGTCAAATGTGGAAAGATATTACTGAATTAGAATGGAAATATTTGGGGAATTGTTGGGAATTACTGTGACAAAAGTGTGACAAATATGTAGCCACACTTTATGTCATTGACGTAAGTCGTTCCAAATGCTGGTGGGTCGGCGGGGTCTCGAACCCCGGACCACCTGATTAAAAGTCAGATGCTCTACCAGCTGAGCTACCGACCCGCAAGGGACTGTAAATAGTAACAGAGAGGCTAAAAAAGTCAATGGATATTTGACTTTATTACAGATTTTTTGAAGTACTAAGCATCTCCCAAAACTTTCACCAGATTGTCTGCAATGCGGTTAAAAGCAACTGTGGCTGGTGAATTTACATTGCCTGCCATTATCGGTTTACCTTCGTCTCCGCCCTTGCGAACCTGTAACTCAATGGGGATGGCGCCGAGAAATGGCGCCTCAAGCTTTTTACTTGCTTCTTCTGCACCGTACCTGCTGAAGATTGGAGTTTCCTCACCGCATTTGGGGCAGGTGAAAAAACTCATGTTTTCGATAATTCCTAAAATATCAATTTCTACTTTGCCAAACATTTTCGCAGCCTTTATGGCATCAATCAGAGCTACATCCTGAGGTGTGGAAACGATAATTGCTCCAGTAATTTCGCAAAATTGAGACAAAGAAAGCTGAGCGTCACCGGTTCCGGGAGGAAGGTCAATGATCATAAAGTCACCTCCCGGCCAATTTGTATCACGCAGGAGTTGTTCAAGTGCCTGGTGAACCATGGGGCCGCGCCATATTACCGCGTCATTTTCATCAACCAGATTTCCGATAGAGAGGGTATGCAATCCAAATGATTCAATTGGAATTAGCCGATTGGAAGCCACAGAAGGTTTTTCTCCCCGTCGTCCGGTCATGATTGGTAAACTTGGACCATAAATATCCGCGTCAAATAAACTGACTTTGTAACCTTTTTGCGAAAGTGCCAGGGCTAAATTTACAGAAACGGTGGATTTGCCGACACCGCCTTTTCCGCTGGCAATTGCAATTACGGCTTCATAATTTTGCAGGTATGATGTACGTTGTGGTTGTTGAGGCGCAGCTTGCGCAGGACTGGGTTGTGAAGGTTCTTTGTTTTCAGGTGGAGTAGCTAAAACTTCAACCGCGACTCTCTCAATCTGTTCTATTTTTTTTATTTCTGCTTCTACCTGTGCAGGAAGAGAACCCCGTAACGGAGAATCATCTGGTAATATAAGCGTGATTTTTGCAAAATCGTTATTGACTACGCATCCATGTACGATTTCAGGTTCAACACTGACCAAGGGTTGGCCGTTGTCCAAAGTGATGCGGGAAAAAGCTGCCTCAAACTGTTTTTCTATATCCATAATTTCTTTCAATGCTGAATGATTGTAAATAAAAAGATATGAGTAAATTATATACGTTTGGCGAAATGACGCAATTATTAAATGCTAAAGCAGAAAATATTAGCGAAAATTCTTTGGTTGAAGGTTTCAGTATTGATTCACGTACGCTGAAAACCGGTGATTTGTTTTTCTGCATAAAGGGCGAAAATACGGATGGACATCGCTACATCTCTCAAGCAATAGAAAGAGGAGCCTGTGGGGTAGTGGCCATTCGGGGAAAACTTTCGGAAACTTTGAAAAATAACGATTCCCCGAGGATTTTAGTTCCGGATCCTAACAGGGCATTACAGGAATGGGCTGCGGATGTGCGCAAACAGTTTAGCGGAAAAGTTCTGGCAATAACCGGAAGTAATGGAAAAACATCAACAAAAGATATTCTCGCCGGTTTGTGTCGATTTGTTAATCCGCGGTCATACGCAACCCCCGGAAATTACAACAACTTTATTGGAGTGTCATTGACTCTGCTGGGTGCCACTCCGGAAGCAAAGTGGTGGGTTATAGAAATTGGAACAAATCAATTTGGTGAAATTGCAGAGTTGTCAAAAATTGTTCAGCCGACTGCTGCAATTATTACAAATATCGGCGAGAGTCACCTTGAGTATTTAAAGAATACTGCGGGAGTTGCTCGAGAAAAATCAGGAATATTTGCAGGTATGTCTCCAGGAAATAATCTTGTAATTCCGGACTCTTTACTGCATCAGAAACTGGTGGAAGATGCAGCTGAAAAAGCTGGGGTTAGAATTACCAGAACAGGACTGCTTTCAGAACATTTTCTGGAGGGGAACTACAAATTCCGCCTATTTGATGTTGTGTTTGAAACTTCAATTGAAAGTCCGCTTTTCAGGCAAAATCTGGTTTTGGCGTTGACGCTTTTGCATTTGGAAGGCGTGCCTGTTTCACAACTTCAGTTGGCAACATCCGCTCTGGATTTGTCTGTCAAAGGACGCTTTCAGAAGATATGCAAGGCTGATTGGATTTTGATTGATGATACGTATAATGCCAATCCGTCTTCTTTTCAGAGTGTGCTTGAAAATCTAAACAAGATGTATCCGGATCGCCGTAAAATTGTTGTCTGTGGAGCGATGGCCGAACTCGGAAATTTGAGTCCGGAATTTCATCGTCAAGTAGGCGAAAATATGGTCAAAAACGGTGTAGAGAAAATGTTTGGTCTTGGTGCTGCTGAAATAAAATTTTATCTTGAAGGCTGGAAAAACGGAGGAGGAAAACTTAAAGCGGCAAAACACTTTGACGAATTAACTGAATTATTAATTTCGTTCAAAGAAGAGTTGAGGACAGAAGACGTTGTGCTCGTAAAAGGTTCGCGTTCAGCAAAGATGGAACGGTTCGTGGAAGCAATGGAATGAGCCGGGAAATCAAAATTTCAGTTTGATACTTTTTCTTTTAAACTTTCAATTACGTTTTCCGATTTTTCGACAAGCTGTTGATCTTCAACCAGTTCAAATGTTTTATAGATGGTAGTTTTTATTGTCTGTGTAATTTTGCTTTCTTCAAACCAATCAACAAGGTTTCCGGGTGTAATTCCCTGAGCACCTGCGTAATATGCTATCACAGCTACGAGACTGATTATTAAAAGTCTTTTTATCATGATCTCATTCTCAGCAGTCAGTTTTTTAGCGCCACAATTGATCAGGGTTCAGTACAATTGATTCTTCACGTTTCGGCCCGGTAGAAATAATGGAAACCGGTGCTCCAACCAGCTCAGACAAACGGTCAAGATAGGCCAGCATTTCTGGAGGAAGCTGCTCATAATCTGTGATACCCGCTGTTTTTCTGTTCCAACCGGGCATTTCTTCGTAAACAGGAGTGACGCTTTCCAGGGATCTGGGAAGATTTTCCCTAAGCTCGCCATTGGCCAAACGATAACCCACTGCAATTTTTAGAGTCTCAAAATTGTCCAGCACATCTAGTTTCATGACCGCCATACCAGTAACTCCATTTAGCCTGACGGCTTGACGTACAAGTAATGCATCAAACCAGCCACATCTTCTGGGACGTCCGGTGGTAGCACCAAATTCGTTTCCCTCAGACTGTAATAGCTCGCCATCTTTATCAAACAATTCTGTCGGGAAAGGACCACTACCTACTCGGGTGGTGTAGGCTTTGACAATGCCAAGCACGTCTGTGATGCGTGTCGGGCCAATTCCGGCACCCGCGCAGGCACCTCCGGCTAAAGTATTGGATGACGTAACAAAAGGATAAGTACCATGGTCAACATCCAAAAATGTACCTTGTGCTCCTTCAAACAAAATGTTTTTGCCTTGCTCAACTAACTGATTTAACAGCATCACTGAATCACAAATGTATGGTTCCAGTTTTTTAAGATGATTTGCGAATTCTGAAAAAATTAATTCTGTGGAAAAAGGTGGTTCATCAGATTTATAATAATGCTCAAGTTGTTGATTTTTTTTGTCAACAATTTCCTCCAGACGAGTTCTGAAATGTTCAGGATCTAAAAGATCTCCGACACGGATTCCGGATCGCCCGATTTTATCTTCATAAGCAGGACCGATTCCGCGACCAGTGGTTCCGATTTTCTTTGTTCCCTTTTGTTCCTCTCCCAGACGGTCAAATATTTTGTGCCAGGGCATTACGAGCTGTGCACGGTCGCTGATTCGCAAATAATTTTCCACAGCAATATCCATTTGCTCTAATACATCAATTTCTTTAATCAGCTCCGCTAAATCAATGACCACACCATTTCCAAGAATTGAGGTGGTTTTTCGTAAAATTCCAGAAGGTACCAAGTGTGTAACAAAGGTCTTGTTGCCGAACATCACAGTATGTCCCGCATTATTTCCACCTTGATAACGTACAACTGCGTCGGCACGTTCAGTTAGTAAGTCAACGATTTTACCTTTTCCCTCGTCACCCCACTGAGTGCCGACAATAATTACACAAGCCATATTTTGTTAAGAAGTTGAAAATAAAAATGTTTTTATGATGAAAGTTCTTTTGCTCGCTGATAAGCCAGTTGGATTCCTTCTCTTATTGACTCTCCAACATTTTTGGATTGAAAATGATTTAGCGCCGCTAATGTCGTACCGCCCGGAGATGAAACTTGTTTTCGCAATGTTTCCGGAGAAACTTGCTGAGATTCCCAAAGCAGAGTTGAACCAAGAATAGTATTTTGTACCAAAATATGTGCGTCTGCTTCTGAAAACCCAAGTAATTTTGCAGATTCAGTCATCTGTTCAGCTAAGTAAAATAAATATCCAGGACCACTTCCGGAAATGGCTGTGGCTGCATCCACCGCGTCTTCATCTTTTGCCTCCAAACACGAACCACAAGCAGAAAAAAGAGTTTTTATCCATCCACGTTCTCGTTTGTCAACCTCAGCTGAGGCAAAATAAATGCTCATCCCTTCAGCGATCAAAGTGGGAATGTTAGGCATTACCCGCACTAACTTTGATTGCCCGAGGGCACCTCGCATAGTCTCCATAGAAATTCCGGCCATCACTGAAATCACCAGTTGATGTGGAAGAATCCACTGAGCGAGAAGTTCCATTGCCGGTGTCGATCCCTGCGGTTTTACCGCAATTAAAATCAGGTCATAAGTACGTAAAGTTTCGTCAATTTCTGTTTGAGTAAGGCAGCCTGTTGCTTTACTCAAACTAACTCGTTTTTCTTCATCCGGTTCAATTAACAAAATATTTTCCGGAGAAACGGCTTTTGCCATAACCAATGCTCTGAGGATTGCGCCGCCCATGTTTCCTCCGCCAACTATAACTAAACGCATAGACTTCTACTATTCTATTGATTTTAAGTAACTCTAGAGTCACGAGTTCTCATAAGAGATTAATATCATTGATTTCGGATTGTCATCTCAACCTAAGGAAGAAATCTGATAAAGAACTGACATAGTTCAAGACTCCTCACATTTGTTCAGGATGACACTAAAAAACACGTGAATGTCGAGTTAAGTGACTGAAGTTAATTAAACCCATAATATTATACTTTTATTTTTTTCAAAAAACTAGTAGATTATTTAGGATAATTCGAGAAATTAATTATCACTAACTTTTGATAAATAGCTGATATACTACCATAATATATAAATAGAATTGTAAATAAATGTCTACACTAAATGTATCTGAGCCGAATGGTTTACTGTATATTGTTACTGATTCACATTTGGATGAAAGCATTGCACCCGCGGCGGAATTTGTGGAGATGCTGGCGCACTTGGAAAATCCACATACGGTGGTGTTTTTAGGAGATCTTTTTAAAATTTGGCTGGCCCCTAAAAAATTCTGGACTGACTTGCACCATAAAACCATGACAGGGTTTGAGCGTTTGCGTGATAGAGGTTGCAATGTTGTGTTTGTTGCAGGAAACAGGGAGATGTTATTACCTCGAAAATTGAATGAGCGTTGGAAAAAAATCCTTCCATTCACGCAGTTATCACATGGCGATTGGCATTTGAACTGGGGGAAGAAACGTTATGCTTTTATTCACGGTGACACGATTAACTACAACGACAGCCAATATTTGCGCTGGAAAGCATTCACTCACAACAGAATTGTTGAAGCCTTCTTTCGCGCGTTACCAGGAGCAGTGGCACGTTGGATTGCAGGACGGATTGAAGCAATGCTCGTGCAAACTAATCAAGAATATAAATTCCATTTTCCGGAAAAAGAAATACAGGAGTTTGCTCAATCCGTACTTCCGGAAGTTGATCAATACTTTGTGGGCCATTTCCACGTTGACAGGGAAATTAAGGTGGAAGGTTGTTCCGGAGTTTTGCGAGTGGTTCCGGACTGGCTTTCGCAGCGTAAGTTTATCAGAATCAGTGCAGAAGGCGAAATGAAAGTTATCCGCTTTGAAAATAGTTCACTGAATATTGTTCATTGATTGGATTTCAGCTGTCGCATGTTTGGAGGTGGTTTTAAATCCAGTGTTTTCATTGTTCCGGAAGGGGTTTGTATTTCGCTGAAAACCATCAGCCACTTGCTGTTTCCGGAATAATCCTCAATGCTGATTTTTCTCGGAAACGGAAGATCGTAATGTTTTTGATAAATCGGAATTCTGGCACGGAATTCCAGCAATCCTTCAAGAAATTTATGCATTGTTTCAATTTGTCCTGATGCGTTAAAGCGCAGTCTAATTTCTGTGGTACCTTGAGTGAGAAGCAATTCGCCTCCGGAAAGTTTTTTGCGCCGCCAAGCCGGAGTTTTTTCAGGAAGTTGTCCTAGAATTAACCATTTTAATTCAGTCAGAGAGATATCCATACCAAGCCAGGTTTGACGTGTTTCCTGATTGTTGTCTGCCAAAACGAAGTTTTTTTCCTGAAAATTCAGGATCAAAATCTTATTGTTGCTGGCGCGCAATTCATAAATTAATGAGCCAACGAATGGAGTAAAAATACTCAGTTTTAATTCTGAGTTACGGGAAATTTGTAATGCCAGTTCACCACTATGTTTACCTTTCGGATGCTTAAAAAGGATCCGTCCGGAAAAATGGTAATTGCCTTTTGATTTACGCAGGTTTTCGAGTTGTGAGGTGGTAAGAGTGGATGGTTTGGAACCGGGAAAGGAAGAACAGCCTGTAAACAACAGAATGCCGGCAAAAACGAAAAAAATGAGCCTCAAGGGTAGTCTGAGACTCAATCTTCTTCTTTCATGAAAACTTTCTCAGCTACAAGAAAGATGGAGATGTAAAGACCTCCAATCACGGCAACTGTGACCAGGATATTCATTTCATGCATGATTCCTCTTAACATGTGGTTGTTAAAATGTTAGAATTCATGCTAGCGATATTTTTGTGTAGAAGCAATTATTTTTTGTACTATATCCGATTTTGTTAAAATTTATGAAAAGAGATTTTATTTCAATTCTCGATTGGACGACTGAGGAGATCCACAACAATCTTGACTTTGCAGTCGAATTAAAGCAGCAGACTAAAGAAGGAATGTGTCCGCAGTTGCTGGAGAGAAAAACTTATGTACTGTTCTTTCACAAGCCATCTTTACGGACTCGCCTTTCCTTTGAGGTTGGAATCGCTCAGCTTGGCGGAACATCCATGGTGCTTTCGGAACAGGATTTCAAAATTGAAGAGAGAGAAACAGTGAGTGATGTTGCGAGAGTAATGTCACGTTATGTGGATGGAATTTTGATCCGCACATTTTCGCATCAGCTTGTGCTGGATTTAGCAAAACATGCCACAGTACCGATTGTCAATATGCTCACTGATTTCAACCACCCATGTCAGGTGATGTCTGACTTGTTGACGATTAAGGAAAAACTGGGACACATTGATAACGTACGCATTGCGTACGTTGGTGACAGCAATAATATGACAAATTCATGGTTGAATCTCGCGGCACGGATTCCACTTGATTTGCGTATTGCAACTGCTCCTGAAACTCTACCTGACATGAAACTCGTCAGCGAAATTAGGGAAATCGGAATTTCAACCATTAAAGTTACTCACTGCGCACAGGAAGCTGTGGATGGTGCAGAAGTCTTGTATACCGATGTCTGGGCCAGTATGGGAGAAAAAGACAAACTTGCGGAAAGGGAGCTGGTTTTAAAAGAATTTCAAATAAACTCAAGCCTGCTGAAATATGCTGAAAAAGATGCGCTTGTTTTGCACTGCCTTCCTGCTGAACGGGGCAAGGAAATAACAGACGAAGTGATTGAAAGCACACAGTCAGTCGTTTTTGATCAAGCTGAAAACAGATTGCACGCACAAAAAGCAATCCTGGTTCAATTAGAGAAATGGCGTACAGTTTGATTTAAATATTCACCACCTATTATGCTTTATTATGTCTGCAATCGCTAAACTCAGTCTCCCTGACGGCCAATATTTGGAGCTTCCGGTGTTGACCGGAACAGCAAACGAAAAAGCAATCGACATTTCCAAATTACGAAAAAAAACCGGTTACATTACTCTGGATCCGGGATTTGTCAATACCGGTACTTGTGAAAGTGCGATTACTTTTCTGGATGGAGAGAACGGTATTTTACAATTTAGAGGTTATCCGATTGAACAATTGGCTGCAGAATCTACCTTTCTCGAAGTCGCCTATTTGCTGATACATGGTGAACTGCCTGATAAAACGCAGCTGTACAATTTTGTTGAACGTGTTAGTTTGCATGCAATGATCCACGAGGATATGCGGCACTTCTTTGATGGTTTTTCTCAAAACGCACATCCAATGGTGATCCTATCATCCATGATTTCTTCTCTTTCAGCTTATTATGTGGAAGCGTCCGGGAAAGCATCAATTGAGGACCTTGAGATCAATTCAGCACGTTTGATTGCTAAAGTCACCACAATTGCCGCATTTGCCTATAAAAAGAGTGTAGGCCAGCCTTTTGTCTACCCCAGAGATGAATTATCATATTGTGCAAATTTTTTGAACATGATGTTTGCGGTTCCCGCAGAACCTTATGAATTAGATCCGGAAATTGAGCGCACACTTGAATTACTGCTGATTTTGCATGCGGATCACGAACAAAATTGCAGTGCCTCAACCGTACGGGTTGTCGGCAGCAGTATGGCCAACGTTTATGCGTCTGTGGCTTCTGGAATTTTAGCTTTGTGGGGCCCATTGCATGGTGGGGCGAATCAACAGGTTGTGCAAATGCTCCAACAAATACATGAAGATGGTGGTGGAATTTCTAAATATATTGAGATGGCCAAAAACCAGAATTCTGAATTTCGTCTGATGGGTTTTGGTCACCGTGTATATAAAAATTTTGACCCTCGTGCCAAGATACTCAAAGTGGTCTGTGACAGAGTGTTGAATAAATTAGGCGTTAATGATCCACTACTTGAAATTGCTCTCAAACTGGAAAAAACAGCGCTGTCAGATGATTATTTTATAGAGCGAAAACTGTATCCCACTTTAGATTTCTACACTGGTATCATTTATCGTGCTATTGGTATTCCAGTAAATATGTTTACTGTTATGTTTGCTTTGGGACGTGTGCCGGGTTGGATTGCGCAGTGGAAGGAAATGCACGAGGATCCTAAACAAAAAATAGCCCGCCCCCGTCAGTTGTATGTTGGACAATCTGAGCGCAGCTACAAACCCATAGCAGAGCGTCTTTAAGAATCATTTGCAAGTATCACGTATCATTATTATCTAGTTGAACATTACTTGCATGGTTTGCCCTGGTAAGTCCCGGGGCTGTGAGCCTTGGCTATTTTCATAAGTCAAATTCAAATTTATAACAAAGGAAAAAATGGGTTCTGTTTTGTCCCAGGATGAAGTTGATGCACTGTTGAAGGGTGTAGCCGGTGATGATGTTGTGAGTGAGGAAGAAGATAATGATGGAGAGTATGACCCGGAAGCAATCGTCACTTTTGACCTCACTGCGCAGGACCGCATCATTCGTGGACGAATGCCCACACTCGAAATTATTCACGATCGTTTTGTCCGTCTTTTCCGCTTAACTTTATCTAACGCGTTGCGCAGGGTTGTGGACATCAGTGTACGATCCACAGAATTGATCAAGTTCGGTGAGTATATCAAGACCCTGCCTGTGCCTGCTTCCATGAATCTCTTCCGGATGACCCCGCTAAGAGGAAATGCCATGATGGTCTTTGAAACCAGACTGGTTTTTACCTTGGTCGAAATGTTTTTCGGAGGGTCTGGAGAGGCTGAAATCAAAGCCGAAGGACGTGAATTTACTGAAATTGAATCACGAATGATCAAACGCGTAATAATCAGCGGACTTGAGGATTTACAAACAGCCTGGCGGCCGGTATTTCCAGTTCAGGTCAACTTTTCACGTACTGAGATAAATCCACAATTTGTCTCGATTGTTCCCCGTAGTGAAATTGTCATAGTGGTGACTTTTGATATTGAAGTCGGGAAGGCGCCTATGGAAATTACGGTATGTGTGCCTTATTCAATGATTGAACCGATACGTACCAAACTGAACGCAGGTTTTCAAAGTGAGCAGGATGAGAAAGATAATACCTGGAGCAATCGTTTCAAACAAAATTTACAGAAAGTTAATGTTGAAATAGTGGCAAAACTGGGTGAGATGAATATCTCAGTACGTGATTTTTTGAATTTACAAAAGGATGATGTTTTGTATTTGGAGCATGAAGTTAAGCATCCGATTTCGATTGAAGTCAATGGAGTTAAAAAATTTACCGGATTTCAAGGAGCGTATAAAGGTCACAAAGCAATCAATATTGACGAATTGATTTATGAACCGGTTGTGGTTGATGAGATGCTTGTCTGACCTTTTATTTCATTTACTCAAGTCGATGGGGGATTACTTCCGCTCCGGGTGTTTGCGTTTTGACACCAAGTCTCGGTGGTTCCAGTCCAACCTCGTTGATTAACAGCAGCAGTTGCTCCCCGTCTTCGTGCTCTCCCATACCAGCCACTGGAACTATACAGTCCAGTTCCAACAGTTCAATTTCAGTATTGTTGTTAGCAAGTTTTTTCCTTACTTTTGCCTCAAATATTTCCCCAAGATGTTGTTGTAGATATTTTAGCTTCCAGTACTTAAGAATATCTCTCTCTGCCCGGCTGTATTTTTTGTGACGTAGACTGATTTCTTCAGACCAGCGCATCATGTCTTCAATGCTGAAAACAGGGTCCTTCTTTTCAATTAACAGCTTTAACTGCTGCTGAGTTATCAGATCCACGAATCTCCTGATTGGAGAAGTTATCTGCATATAAACTTCGCAACCCAAACCTGCATGACTTCCGGGTATGGTCGATAATCTAGCAGGCTCAATCCGCAGATGTTCCATGGAAAGCTGTGTGCCTTCTTCTACTTCTTTGATTATTTCATACGAAGACTGGGTTCGATAAATTCCCGGAAAATCCGCTTCCTGAAAAAGCCGACCAGTTTCACGGTTCACTGAGATTGCCAGTTCCTCAATAATTCTGTTGGCATCACTGTTTCGATTAAGAGGAGTAATACGAATGTGTTGTGGATCACTGATATCAAAATCAAATTCTTTTCTTGCCAAATTGAGTGCGCCTTTCTCCAAACGCTGTTCCTGTGATCGCAGGCAAAATTTGTTGAGTAAGCCCCAGAAATCTTGTTCTTTTTCAATTAATCGGTCAGCCTCTTCGTAACTTAAATTCTGCTGTACCCGAATTAAGCGTGATTCCACATCAAGTAAATTCCAATCTCCATTACCGGACAGCCGAAAGATAAAACTAAGCACGGTTCTGTTTTCGCCTGCTTTAAGGGAAAATGTGTCACACGAAAGTTCGACAGGCAGCATGGGGATAGATTCTTCAAGTGAATAAACGGAAGAAATCCGGATTTCAGCCTCTTTGAAGAGTAAGTCTTCCGGATGCACTGAATGGCTTAAATCTGTGATATGAATTGCAATTACAAGCCACCCATTGCTCCATTCCATTACAGAAAACGCGTCATCATAATCGCGGGTTTTTTCGGCATCAATAGTGAAAGTTGGTGTTTCCGGAGAAAACAATGCTAGATTTACCAAAGGAGTTTTGCGGATTCGTTCAACTTCCGCATAAATTTCTGCATTGAATCGTTCACGAACACGAGCACGTAGCAGTGTCAATCGAGACGGTGAAACAGGAGAACCTGCTCTGCTGAGCCAGCGTTTGAGGCAATTTTCTTCGCCAAATCCAAACGAGTTACTCCAGTCCAAAAGTGAAGACATTTCTTTCCAATATTGAGAATCAGTACCATCAGTCAATAAATTCAGCAATTGGTCTATCCAGTTTTGCTGTTCTGCGGAAATTTCAGATTCTGCATTCCAATCACCTGATTCAAGTTGTTTTATCCATTTGTTAATCCGAACTTCCTGTTCTTTAAGTTTTTTTTCCCGAGCCATCTGGGCTTTTATGGTTTCCAGTTCTACTCCTGTTCTGGGTGTATATGTGAAATTTCGGTTATGTTTGAACCAGAAAGAGTCCTCTCGCAGCGATAGAAACAAACCAAGTTTGCAGACTGAATCATTTGGATCATTGAGAAAATCAGCAGCAAGTTTCTCTAAAGAATATTCCTTTATTTCTTCAAGCAGGGAATGCATGGTTTCCATCTCACAGGTCTGTTTGAACTGATTTGCTTTTTCTAACTGCAGGGCAAGAGATTCATGCGCCATTTCTGCGGTTACAGGTAATTTTTTATCTCGCCAGCTGAAAGCAATACGATTGGCAGGCAGAAATTGTTTTTTACCATGGATAGGAACGACAATTATTTTGTTCTTCTGCATACCTTCAATCCAGCCGCTTTCCAAACGGTTTTCACGGAAAAAGATGCAAAAGTGAAAGACCAGAGAATCCTGCATAATGTTTAATAAAATTATGAACTTGTTGATTAAATTATTGTTTGGTCTGTAGTGTACTATTTTTGAAAAAATATCTCCATCCTTGGAATAAATAAAGGCTGAGAATTTTGAATAGTTGAATGAAGAAAACTTGTTGAAAACTGAATTATTACGACTACAAACCAACTGGAATTGATCATTGGGAATATAATCGCAAAATTACTTATTTAGCTGGAAAAAATAATGTGTTATATTGTAACCCACACACTAACAACAACTAGCAGGAGTTTTTGATGATCATAGGAGTTCTCAAAGAAATACATCCCGGTGAACGCAGGGTGGCGATGGCACCTTCTGTCGTAAAACAGAGTCTGAAAAATGGACATTCTGTCATGATAGAGCAGGGAGCTGGAGTCATTGCGAATTTTACAGACGATCAATATGAAGATTCTGGTGCAGAAATTGTTGAAAATGCGTATCAAGTTTGGAAGCGTGCAGATGTAATTCTCAAGATTCGGGCTCCTGAAGAAAATCATGAAACCGGCGAGCATGAGGCAGAATTACTACGCAAAGATTCATGTTTGATTTGTCTGTTAAATCCGGGACGTAACTCTGAGTTGTTGGAAATGCTCGCAAACACAGGTGGTACTGCAATTGCTGTGGATCAGATTCCCCGAATATCCCGTGCACAGTCAATGGATGTACTGAGTTCCATGGCAAACATTTCCGGTTATCGGGCTGTTACGGAAGCAGCTCATCATTTTGGCCGACTTTTTACCGGACAAATCACTGCTGCTGGAAAAATTCCTCCAGCCAAAGTCTTGGTGATAGGTGCCGGAGTTGCAGGACTTTCTGCTGTTGGTTCAGCCCAGAGTTTAGGTGCAATTGTAAGGGCGTTCGACACACGTACTTCAGTGCGTGAAGAGGTTCAGAGCATGGGGGCAGAATATTTGGAAATAAAATTTGAGGAAGATGGTGCCGGCAGTGGTGGTTATGCCAAAACTATGAGCAAAGAATTCATTGAAGCAGAAATGAAATTGTTTGCAGAACAGGCAAAGGAAGTAAATATAATCATTACCACTGCAGCCATTCCCGGTAAAAAATCTCCAATACTTATTACAAAAGAAATGGTAGAAAGCATGATTCCTGGATCAGTAATCGTAGATTTGGCTGCGGAAGGAGGCGGAAACTGTGAACTGACAATACCGGGAGAAACATGTGTTCATAAAAAAGTTACCATCATCGGGCTGACTGACCTTCCCAGCCGTTTGCCAACTCAGGCAAGTCAGCTTTTCAGCAACAATACTGCCAAACTGATTCAGCATCTGTGTCCGGATGCTAAACTCAATCTTGACCTGGATGATGAAATCACAGGAGCAATAACGGTGGTTCATGACGGAAAAGTTATTTGGGATCCAGAAAAACCAAAACCAACCGCTGAACCTGTAGCACAACCTTTGAAGCAGGAAACTCTCGTTACAGAAGACCATGCCAAGTTATCTGTTAAAGAAAGTAAAAATGGATTTTGGCTCAAATTACTAACCTGGACGTTTGCTGCTGGACTCGTAGTGCTGTTAGGATTTGGAGGTTCATCCGAATTTCTTTCCCATATTACAGTCTTTGTCCTTGCTTGTTTTGTAGGTTACATGGTTGTTTGGAACGTTTCGCCTTCATTGCATACGCCGCTTATGAGTGTTACTAATGCAATTAGTGGAATCATTGTTATTGGTGGTATGACCCATCTTTCTGGAGATCAAATCATTTTGCCTGCTGTTGCAGTTTTGATTGCAACTGTCAACATTGTTGGAGGTTTTCTGGTAACTTCCAGGATGCTGGAAATGTTCCAGAAATAACCATCTTAAACTCTTTTTCCGCAATGTCTGACAGCCTGTGCTTTTAATCTTTAAAAATTGAATCAACAAAATGCCTGAAGGATTGCTTACGGTTTCTTACATTGTTGCCGGTGTACTTTTTATCCTCAGTTTAAGAGGACTTTCCAATCAAGAAACTGCGAGTCGGGGAAATCTCTGTGGTGTTGCCGGAATGATTATTGCGGTTTTAGCAACAATACTTGGGGGACGTGTTGGCAGTATTGGTACTTTAATGGTGGTCATGCTCGTTGGAGGTGGAATTGGGCTAATTGTCGCTCGGCGTGTGGCTATGACGGAAATGCCGGAACTTGTAGCCATCCTTCACAGTTTTGTCGGTGTTGCTGCGGTATTGGTAGGCATAGTCAGTCACATGGAACCGGGCAGTTTGTCCGGTACTGAACTCTTGATTCACGAAATTGAAATCGTACTGGGTGTTTTTATTGGCGCCTACACTTTTACAGGATCAGTAATCGCGTTTTTGAAATTACGAGGAAGCATTGGCGGAAAGCCTTTGACATTACCTTTGCGGCACCAGCTCAATTTATTGCTGGTGTTGATCAGTGTTTTGTTTGGAGCATGGTTTGTGAACGGATCTCCGGAAGAGCAACTCATGTATCTTCTGATTATTATTGCCATTGCCGGATTGCTTGGCATTCACATGATTATGGCAATTGGCGGAGCGGACATGCCGGTTGTTGTTTCAATGCTCAACAGCTATTCAGGATGGGCTGCGGCCTCCGCAGGATTCATGCTCTCCAATGATTTGCTGATTATTACCGGAGCACTTGTAGGAAGCAGTGGCGCAATTCTTAGTTATATCATGTGCAGGGGAATGAATCGCTCTTTCATCAGCGTGATTGCAGGTGGCTTCGGTGTAGCCGAAGGAACAATTGCGGTAGTTTCAAAAGAGGATGACGGAAAAGAGGCGCAATCAACTTCTGCCGAAGAAACAGCAGATTTACTGCGCAGTTCCAAACAGGTTATCGTTGTTCCAGGTTATGGAATGGCAGTGGCCCAGGCACAGCACATAGTCCACGAAATCACCAAAAACCTGCGCAGCAGAAATGTGAGTGTTAAATTTGCCATCCATCCGGTTGCAGGGAGATTACCTGGTCATATGAACGTATTGCTGGCCGAAGCAAATTTGCCCTATGATATCGTTTTCGAAATGGACGAAATCAATTCAGAGTTTAATGCAACGGATGTGGTTTTGGTCATTGGAGCAAATGATATCGTCAATCCCGGAGCACTGGATGATGAATCAAGTCCGATTTTCGGAATGCCTGTACTTGAAGTCTGGGATGCTAAAACAGTGATAGTGCTCAAACGCAGTATGGCCACCGGATATTCAGGAGTAGGTAATCCTCTTTATTTCAGAGATAATACCCGGATGTTATTTGGCGATGCGAAAGAAAGCCTTAACAAGGTTGCTGCTCTTTTAAATTGAAATTACAAATTTCTTTTGAGATTTATGTTCTAGACTTTTTCTATGACTATGAAGGCATGTACGTAGTCCATACGGTGTATTTCTGGTGACTCCTGAACTTGTTTTTGTTAGGTTTGATAGTAGTCATGGATGATTTTTTCACGTTCTTTCAATGGACGTTGAATGTCCAGTGCACCGAAAAAAATACTTTTATTCCAACTTCTGACGGTTGGGATGTATTCTTCCGCAAATCGTTGGGCATCCTGGTGCTCCTTAAAGGCTTCAGCAAAAGGGCAGGGAGTGATGTGTGTCTCAATTTGTTTGAGTCTTAATCAAGCGCAATATACAGGGCTTTCGGTTTTTTTAAAAGGTGCGCTGAATTCCTCTACCGTGTTGTAATACTGTGGTAAAGTCATTCTCCGGTATTCTTCAGGGCCGATTCGTCCTTGAGCCATAAAATCCTGCCAAATTTGAGCAAAGTTGGTAAACATGTTCACGCCTGTCGAGTTGCCCAGATATTTTCCATTTTCGTCACGACAAAAATTGAGTAATATCAATTGACCTCCTGACCTCAATTCTCGGGCACGATTCAGCAAAATGGTTTCCCAGTCTTTTTTCCCTTGTTCGGCAAAACATAAATATTCCTCTCCCTCCGCACCAACCATGTGGACGTGGTGACTAATGTCACAGGGTTTGTTGCTCAGCCAGTGCATGGCAGTAGCTGAAAAACCAAAATCCAAAGTGTTGTCAGGAAGAATCTGTTTATAGAAAGAATTTGCAGAGAAAAGAGGATAAACGTTTTTAGTCTTTTCAAGGTAACTGGGAAAATGACCTAAACCAAGTACAGTTTGCACAAGGCCATTAAAATCGTTTTTTGGTTGATCGGCATAGACAACGTTAATACTGATTCCAGGAGAATTTTTTTGAAGGAAATTGATGAAACTTTCGACCATCTTGAGCGATGTTCCTCCATCCGCAGTACCCATGTCAGAGAAGGTGAAAACATTCTGATTCTTTGATATTTTCATCGAATCAAGGGCTTCCAGAACTATTGGCACAGCAGCGTTTATTAAATATTCTGCTCCTTTGGTGGTAAGAGAATATGTCCCACCAGCGGACATTGTAATATTCTGGAGTGGTTCAGTATGAATGGACATGCGCAAAACTTAGCTTTTTCAAAGTTTGGATCCTCACATTTCAGTGCTCATAGATAATCCTCACACCTTTGCTCCTCTCCAAAAAGCAGTCACACAATCCCTAGCAACACGGTTTCTGTTTTGAATATTTAGAAAGCCAATGAAACATCCCGGTGTTCAGACAGGCAGCTGGCAACAAATGCAGCTTGTTCGCTGCTGAGACGAGTTTGTAATCTGGCTCCAATACTTCCACTGAGTGTACCTTCATATTCATTTAATCCAGCTAATAATTGATCAGAAGCCTGTCCTCGCCAAGCGACTTCCTGAAAAAACAATTCGAGTCCCTGCTCCAGAAATCCGGCTGCTTTTTCTCTATCCGGATTTCTTTTCAATGCACGTCTTGCTTTTGAAATCTTCGACTTAATTTTGCTGGATCCTGCCACATTACCTAATAGTTTTTCAACTACTTTGATTTTTTTCATGGCGATTTTTTCCGGATCATTTGCAATTATTGATTTTAGACCGAGTAAGTCATCTTCTAGTGCTGCAAGAGAATCATGGTGAACAATAAATTTGCGTAATTCCATTAATGGTTCATAGGCTTCGTCTACGTTGAGTCTGTATATTTTCCGTGCTTTGCTTTCAGCATTCGCTAAATTTAAATATTTCTCACGTTCTGCCTTCCAATTTTCAGGAATTTTACTTTCCAACTCAGACTTCCTGCTTTGTAAAGACGCGATATTCTCTTTTATTTTCGAAACTATTGTACCAGTTGTTTCTCCGGAATTCTCCAACCGCCGAATTGTTCTTTCCATGTCCTTAATATCAATTTCAACAAATTTAATTTTCTTTTGAAGGAAGCGCACTTTTTTGTGAAGTGGTCGGTATTCAACAATAAATGAGGCCAGTTCTTTTTCAGCATTTCGGACATTTTCAACTAAACCAAAAGTGGCAAGAACCCTTTCATGGGCTTCAGTCAGACGTTTTTGATGTTTTTCAGGAATGTAGCTGATATCCAAGCCTTTTGCGGTTTCAACTCCTGATCGCAGCAAATCTGTTTCTGTATCATAAACATTAAAGATGAAATCTTCCAGGCAGACTTGGAGCTTGGGATTGACGGGAGGAGGTGCATTTTCGGAAGTTAAATATATTCTTTTAGGCATATAATTGACCAATGCCGGGAAATATCCGGCAATAGCAAGTCCGGCCAGCTGCAACAAAATGAAGGCGATAACTCCGCGGTAAATATGAAGGGTTTTGACAGAGGGTGGTGCGACCCCACGTAAATAAAATAAAGCAAAACCAAAAGGCGGTGTGAGAAATGAGGTTTGCATGTTCATGCCGATCATTACTCCCAACCAGACCGCGGTTATGTTGGCTGAAGGTTCGGCGAGTAAAATTGGAGCAACAATTGGTACAACCACTACTGCTATTTCAATAAAATCCAGAAAGAAACCCAGTAAAAATATCACGGCCATCACAACAACAAATTGTGCCCAAAAACCGCCTTCAAGACCTGTTAGAAAACCTTTGACTAATTCCTCACCACCAAAACCCCTAAAAGCAGAAGTGAGCATAGCTGCTCCGATGAGAATGATAAAAACCATTGAAGTCGTTTTGGCAGTTTCGATCATTACACCATGTAAAGTGTTATCAATTTTGTATATTCGCCACCCGCTCCAGAAAACACCAACAAAAAGCACGATCACGGCAGTTGCCGCCAGAAATATTCCAATTGCGTCAGAAGTGCTTTTTATATTCTTTACATTCAACTGATAAAAGCTGAGGATGACCGCGATCGCTATTGTAGCTCCTATTGCAAGCACTGCCGGGAAGTAAGTGTATTTCTTGCTGGTATTCAGACGATAGCCACCCATCACTATTGCGCCAATTGCACCGATTGATCCTGCCTGGTTGACTGTGGCAATACCAAGCACGATTGAACCAAGCACGGCAAATATCAGAAAGAGCGGAGGTATAAGTGAAAGTGAAACACTCATCACAAATTTTAAATCGTATTTACCTTCGTAAAGTACAGGAGGGGCTACTTCCGGTTTAATCAATGCGTATATCAATATGTAAAGCATGTACAGGCCAACGAGAACTAAGCCTGGTACGAAGGCACCCATAAACATGTCTCCCGCACTGGTTGAGGTAACATCCAGTGTGGATGGCAGAACAAATTCACCCGTTGCTTCTCTATAAGCCGTTTGTCTGGCATTACTTGCAATGTCCGTTGCATTAGACAGTTGATCGGCGAGCAGTATAAGTATAATAGAAGGGGGTATAATTTGTCCCAATGTTCCTGAGGCACAGATGGTTCCTGTTGCCAGCGATTTGGAGTAGTTATTCTGAAGCATAGCAGGAAGTGAAATCAGGCCCATGGCAATCACAGTGGCCCCGACTATGCCGGTAGTAGCAGCTAAAAGAGCACCGACAAATACCACTGAAATTCCCAGTCCTCCGGGTATTGGCCCAAAAAGCTGCGCCATTGCAACCAACAGGTCTTCGGCAATTTTTGATCGCTGAAGCATTATTCCCATAAAAACAAACAGCGGGACTGCAATGAGTGTATCCCGTTCAACATCCCAATACAGGCTGCGAAAATTTGTGACTCCGGCAGTCAGCCACTCTACCGGACCGCCCTGTACGAAATATGAATCAATGTCACCGGTAAAAATATATCCTGAAAGCGCTGCTATGCCAATGGTCAGGATAGCTGATCCCGGAAGTGAAAAGGCGACAGGGAACCCTGAGATTAGTGCGCTCATCATCACAAGCAAAAGCAGAGCTAGAAAATAATATTCCATGTTCAAACTATAAAATTTAAAATTAAAATCCTCATTTTGTTGCTTTCTATGATCAAAGTTTTAAATATCAAATATATTCCAATTAAAATTCATTTCAGTTGCCGCTTGATAAAAAGTCTAAACTTCCAAAATTTCATAAAATTCGTCTTTCACAGAAGTGCCATCAGGTTCACCACGTAAGTTTGCAATATTCTCCAGAGTATAACTTACGAACTGCACCAGCATACTTACGGCAAAGATAATAAGAAAACCGACCATCAGGTATTTTACGTACATGCCGTATCCCTGCTGATAAACCTCAAAACTCAAAAGCGGTCCGTTCAGGCTGCTTCCTATTGTCCACATACCGGTCAGCAAAATGGTCCAGCACAAAGGGATTCCCAATATTAAAGATCCAACGGTGTTAGTGATTGATTTGTATTGCTTAGTTAAAGATGCATAAAGCACATCAACGCGGACATGTCCTTCAGAGACAATCCCGTAAGCACTGGCGAAAAGAAATAGTGCGGCATACCAGAAGCGCACCAGGTCACCCATAAATGCCTGCTCGTAAGAAAAAATAAAGCGCAAAACGACGATCATAAACTCAGCAATGACTACCATTAATGAAAGCCAGATAAAACCAAGTCCGCGTGCAAAAAAAGCTATTACGCCCCCTACGATAAATAATGGATAAAGAACGAAGGTCCCACGAAAACTTGATCTACCCAGCGATAATGCCAGTTCGTCACCAATTAAGATCGGTAAAAAATTTTCAACTCTCAAAAAAGAAATTACAACATCTATCACACCAATTAGCAGAACCCCCCAAAATGCTGTACGGACAATATACGCAGCAAAACCGGACCAGAGTTTCGCGTCAGCCCTCAAATTACGCTGCTGTGTTTTGGAAACAAACTTAAAAATTGAATCCAGCCCAGAAAGACAAACTCATACTTAATTGGATTTCTCAAGGGGGAAAATCCAAACCACTGCTGGTATTTGAGAAAATTGAGGGGTCCCGGCCAGCCCTGAAAATAAATAAGATAATTGTTGAAAATAAAAAGGAAAACGTAACCGACCATCGCTCCTGCTAAAACTCTATACAAGAGAGTGGCGGGCAGGCCGTTGATTGAATTTCTTAGTGGTGGGGAATCTATTGTATTTGCTATTGACTCAGTGAAATTTTCACTAGTTGCTGCTGCCATCTTAATTGATTTTTATGTAGTGCTGCCTCTCTATAAAAAAGCGGAACCCTGAGGTTCCGCTTTTAAATGGGATTTCTCAAATATAAAAATCAAATTAGAGTCCCAGTACACGGTTGCGCTGCGCCAGATAGGCTTGGTCAGAAATTTTTGCCCAAGCACCAACCTCCTCTCGCACCTTCGAAAAACTTTCATGGATGCGGTTGGATAACTCACTGTGAGCACGGACCTCTGCAAAGACTTCTTCTGCTGCTTCTCCAAAGCTGTCATAAATATCATCGTTGAACTTGCGCAGCTTCACGCCCTGTTCTTTGATTAGCTTGACAAGTGAGGAGCCATTTTTGGCATTATATTCGGCCATCATGAGATCATTTTCTGTGTGGGCTGCGGCTTTTATGGTGAGTTGATCAGAATTTGAAAGACCTTCCCACCAGGATTTGTTCATACCCACAGAGAGCATAGAACCAGGCTCGTGCATTCCCGGATAGTAGTAGTACTTGGCTGCCTCATAGAACTTCATGTAACTGTCGTTCCAGGGACCGACCCACTCAGTGGCATCGATGGCACCGGAAATCAGGTTTTCATAAATTTGGCCGCCCGGAATAGAAACAGGAGAGGCACCCATCTTGGCCATCACATCCCCACCGAGTCCTGGGATTCTCATTTTCAGACCTTTGAGATCGTCAGCAGAGTTGATTTCCTTGCGGAACCAACCGCCCATCTGCACACCGGTGTTTCCTCCAGGGAGACATTTCAGCCCAAAACTTCCTGCTAACTCATCCCATAGTTCCTGTCCACCGCCCCAATGAATCCAGGCATTGATTTCGGTGTATGTCAGGCCGAATGGAACTGCAGTAAAGTAGGCCCAGCCGGGATGCTTACCCTTCCAATAATAATCTGCGGCATGGTAAATTTGCGAGTTCCCGGAAGCAACTTCGTCAAAAGAATCAAAAGCCTTGACTTTTTCACCTGCAGCAAAATAATTCACTTTCATTCTGCCGTCAGTCATGGCTTCCAGGTTCTTAGCAAAGCGCTGTGCTCCTGTTCCCAAGCCAGGGAAGTCTCGAGGCCAGGTTGAAACCATGTTGATCTCAATGCGTTTTTGAGCAATCGCAGGTGCAGGAAACGTTGAGGCAACAACTGCGGTTGCCCCTCCGGCAACAGCTGCACCCTTAATAAATTTTCTTCGATTCATGAGTACCTTTTTGTATAAAATTGAAAACACGCAACAATATTAATCGACCATTGCTGTCACGATTGTATTTTTCCACTATGGAAAAATAACGAAACGACGTAATAATACAGTTACTCAAGATTGGAGTCAAGTTTTTTATATTATGTAATTTGGAGTTTAATTTAGTCATGGATTTTGTTAGTTTGTGTGGAAGCATCTAATTTATTTTCTGTATAATGAAAGCCTGTTCGAAAAAAAGTTTATAATAATTAGAGGAATATTTGGTTTTATTTAAAAAGTTGAAATTTCTAATATTTACCATTCTGGTTGGTATCTTCTTACCTGTTTCAGCTTGGGGTGTTTCGAGTTTGGTGTGTACGGGAGCCACAGTCGCTGAATATCTCATCCCCGGGCTCGGTTATGGTGTTCTTGGACAATATGACAAAATGCTATTTTTAGGAGGTTCACGCTGGATTGCCATTAACAAGTATTTGTCATATTCAAGCAGTGCTGATTATGAAAAATATTACGAAAAAATTTATAAAAAGACTGAATTAACAAATGATAAATCTCAACATGATTTCTTTTATTCGAGAGAAACTTTTTTTGCAAACGCGTATTTGAGTATGTATGCTAACCTTACTTTTGTAACGTTTTACGACCTCTATGAAACAGGTTGCGAATATAATCCTGAGACGTATGGTCTGATGACGGCACCCTTCCAAGTTTTTGAGTTTGCAGGTGAATGGACTTTTTGGGCGCCGACGATATGGGCCTCTACTGTACCTCTTGATACAAACTTGTTGACATATCATGTGGATCAGGATTTAAGCAAAACAGAAATGATAAACACATCGTTCCTGCAATATCAATTGGTTGGTGTTGGAGAGGAAATGCTGTTTCGTGGAGTAATTCAGCAATCTTTGTTTAAGTTGTATTCTATGGGGCTTGGAAAAGGACTCTCACGCTGGGGAAGCATTTTAACGGCAAGTGCTGTATTTGGTGCAGCTCACTCGGGTGCAGGTTTTACAGCATCGCCAGGCATTGCTTTTGTGGCCGGATTATATTTGGGCTGGATCTATCATCCAGATGATGGAGATTTTGACCTGACACAACCCATCGCCATCCATTCCTGGTGGGATACCATTCTTGAGCACCGCAGACTCAATGGCGCGAATTACGTTGAAAGAAAACAGGGAGAAAATGCCCTGAATTATTCCTTCAAAACCGACCGGACTTATCCCTTGTTTGGTTTCAATTACCGTTTCTAAAATTAAAGAAAAAAGAATTCTTACCCTACATTTGGTTTTCATTCTCAGCTTGAAAACTGTCCCTTTGTGCAACTGAAAAATATTCCGTAAAAAGCATTAAAGTTCCTGATTCAAATGTCGATAAGAAAGACAATGGAAATCCAATCTTGGGACGAATGTATCCAGGATATGGTGATAGAAGGAACTCTAACCATAAAGTTCTGGTGAGAGATTCTTCAATATATGGTATCCCTTTTTCGTCGATATTGACTTTGTAAGAGTGGTTTGGAACCACTTTTTGGGGGAGGGTGAGTGATCTTTGAAAATATAATTGTAAATGGTAAATTAACATTCTTTTGTGAAAGTTAAATTTTCTCAATGGCTGAGGTTGTGGCAGAATCTGGATGAAGTTGTAACGGATATTTTGTCACAATGTAATTATTGTAAGCCATATAGTTAAGATTCGCTGATTTAGCTGATTCCACTGTGCTTATGAAAAAAATATCTAAGTACGGCAGAAATAAGTGAGGTTTGAGTCTTATCCTAATAGCAGAAGTTTTAACTTTATGAATGAAGTGATGAGATGTTAATGTGCTCTTGTTTTCAGTTGAATGCAGGACTGCGCTCAAATTATTTTCCTGTTACTATTGAGTTTGATCTCATAGTGGCAGAGGAATGTCTGAGTGTGCCGTATTTGTTCTGATTCAGCCGTTGTTGTTGAATAACTGGGAAAATTGATAATTTTGTTCTCGGACATCTTTAAGGTGAGGTTTATCAACATTGCGTGTTATGAAGGGAGTTGGCTGCTCTCTTGATAAGACGAAGTGTTGGGCTGCGTCAAAATTAATAGATAATCTCTTTGGCAACTATTTTTTTGCCGGGGGGGCAAACTATATCATGTAAGGTTACAGTTGAATCTACTGCTGGGTTTGCCGTGTGATGGGATGGTATAGCTCTAAACTCAGGAAGGCGTTGTTTTACGTATGCAGTGACGTTTATCTCCAGACTCTGTTCCCGTTAATACGGAAGAGCGCGGTGGTGTGTCACCTGTAGGTACATCAATGTTTTTACATGATTTTGTTCTCTGAAATGAGTTAACTCTGATCAGGTAGTCCTGAAGCTGCATCCAGTTTTTAAACAAGGAAGCATTGCAATAAAAAATGTAATAAAAATAATATTTAATGTACAAAATAATTATCATTTTAAACCATGGTCTAGTGTTATTGACCAAATATTAACTCTCTCGTCAAGGAGGATGCCATGCGCGTCAACCATAATACAGCCTCAATGAGTTCCTTGAGGTATTTGAACAGAACTATAGAAGACACAAACAATAATCTGAAGCGGTTGTCTTCAGGTTTAAGAATTAATTCGGCCGCTGATGGCCCAGCTGATCTGATGATTTCAGAGCGAATGCGTACACAAATTTCCGGATTAAACCAGGCAGTGAAAAACTCCGAAACATCAATTTCGATGGTACAAACCGCTGAAGGTGTGTTGAGTGAGGTGAGTTCCATGTTGATCAGTATGCGTCAGCTAGCATTACATGCCGCCAATGATGGTGTTGCTGACGAAAAAATACTCCAGGCAGACCAGATGGAAGTGGAAAACATTCTTGCCACTATCGATAAGATTGCAGGCTTAACCCAGTTTGGTACAAAAGTTCTTTTTGACGGCAGTAATGAAGTCAACGGTGTGGCAATAGGTGATGGTTTGACTTTTCATAGTGCCACTGCACTTACCAGTCAGTCTCCAACTAAACAAGGTTACACAATTGACATTGAACAGGTTTCCACACGCTCGGAAGTTGTAGCTGAACGTGGAATATCACTGGAAGAAATAGAAAAAGGTGTTTCGTTTGTCTTAAAAGAAAATAACAGAGTCATGAAGATGGACACCATTCAAGAAAAATATCTTAAAGAAAACATCAAACAGGTACTCGCTAATTACCATAGAGATTCGCCGACATTCACCAGGGAGAAGACCGAAGCAAAGTTGAGGGACATGGTGGCTACCGCCTTACAGATTAAAGCAGATGAAAACGGTCTTCACGTAGAAATATATATCAATGACCTTGGCATGTTGACTGTCAAACATAGACAGTACGGCAGCAAACCAAGTTTTGGAATATCTACTAATCTTCAGGGATTGTTTGGTGAAAAGACCGGTACTACCAAGCTTTCCGAAGCAGGACAGGATGTTTCAGGCTATATAGGAGGTGACCTTGCTCTGGGAGACGGACAGTATCTGCACGGCGGTAAGGGCACAATGACAGATGGAATAATTGTTCAATATGACAAAGAACTTGGACATCGACTTGTGGATATTGAAGATGAACAAGGCAGAGTCATTGGACAGAAGCTAGTTCAACAATCCAATGAAGAGTTGGTAGGTAAAGATGTCGAAGGATACGTTCACATCACACAAAATTCTGTCGTCTATCAAATTGGTGCTAATCATAAGCAAACAGTTGCATTTTCTTTTAATGATCTACGCAGCGAACAAATCGCTCGAGGTGTAACAAATAAAAGTCAATTCAACAGCCTGGCAGATATAGACCTGACAAACACTGCCGGCGCGCAGGATTCAATTATGTTGATTGATAACGCAATTATGGAAATTGGAGTGTTGAGAGGAAATCTTGGTTCATTTCAGAGAAATTCATTGGAATCAAATTTAAGAAACTTGCGAGTCTCAAGCGAAAATTTGACTAATGCAGAGTCAGTCATTCGTGACTCTGATATGGCTGCGGAAATGAGTGATTTTACGAAAAATCAAATCTTGATTGCATCCGGAACTGCGATGGCCGCACAGGCTAATCAAATTCCGAAGTCAGTCCTGCAGCTTCTTGGAAGTGCGACGAATTAAAAAGATTTAAGGCTCAGAATTCAAGATTTAAGGTTGAAGGTCACGATACCTGGCCCTTATCTTATTTTTTGAGCCTTGCCGCTTGTCGCTTGCAAAAGTAATTCTAAAATCTACTGGACAAAGTGGAAGCAGATTTTTGAATCATTTTTGAGTTTTGTTAATCATTTTTGAGTTTAGTTTAATATATTTGGGTTTTGTCCCTGGGAAGAGAAGCGACGTGTTTTTGTATGTGTTGCTTCTCTCCCGGAGAAAAGTTTAATAAATGAGGAATTATGTCTATCAACATTCGAACAAATATCGGTCCAACCATGAGATCGTTGAGCGAACAGGGGACATTTAGAAATTCGATGTACCAGCAGGGCGAAGAGAAGAAAGAAAAAAAGCCAACCCCTGCCACTTTGGCTGTTGTCAAAGATGATCTGCCAGTTCATCTCATGAAAAATGAAAAGATCAGAATGCAGTCAGCAGGATTACAAAACGAAATTTCTCATGTTGAGGAAGATATGTCAATTGTACAAACTGTGGCACGCGCACTGACACATGTCGAAAATTCATTGATACAAATGCATGAATTACTTGTTATCGTCAGCAATGAAAGTAAATTCAACAGAGCCATAAGGAATGCAGATCAGGCAGAACTTGAAAAGCTGATCAATCAAATTAACAAAGTCGCAAATGAAACAAGTTACGGACACCACTCTTTACTGGACGGCAGTCACGGAGTTCGTGGAGTCGCGACAGGAGAATTTCTGGAATTTGTGAGGATGAATCCAGATTCAACAACATCACCGCTGAGCGGTTATGAAGTTTTAATTACTGAAGTAGCGTCGAGGTCAGAGTTAAGAGGGATACGTCCCCTTACGCAGGCAATGGTTGACAATGAAGAATCTCTGATATTTGAAGAAGGGGGGATAACTAACCGTTTTGTTACACAGAGGGGGGTAAGTGTTCCAAAAACTTTTCAACAACTTTCCAGTTGGATTTCCGATAGAGAAATACCGCTTGAAATCATCCAGAATACAAACCATATTCTGCATTTCAGGCACCTTCAATACGGAAGTGTGCATAGTTTTGGGGCATCAAGTTTTACACCGGGTCTTATTTCTTTAGCAAGTCAACAGTTAGTTTTTGCTGCTCACGGAGTGGATGTGAAGGGTTTTATCAACGGGATTCCATGCTTTGGACACGGACAGTTCCTGAACGCGCCGGATGAAGCAGAGGGGATAGGCAAATTGACTGACAGGCATTTTGGAAATGAAGTGCCTGCTGATAAAATTGCAGGGACTGTCTCAGTGTTACAAAATGGATTTCAATTTCAAATTGGTAAACCTGTATGGCATGTAGAGCAGCTTAGCCTGGGGAGCATTCACGCATCAGACTTGGGAAAGGAAACTGAAAATGTTTCCGGATTTCAGTCTTTGCAGGAAATAGATTTACGGTCAGTACAAAGAGTAAAAGACACATTATGTGTCGTAGACAAAAGCATGTCAGAAGTTTCTGCAGTCAAAGCCAGAGTAGAGTTTGTTT
>JYMV01042268.1_pt2 | contig 29197 bp, 21 predicted proteins | sample 338911 | NCBI WGS metagenome assembly JYMV01 (sample SAMN03354496, study PRJNA234377) | hydrothermal vent metagenome | biome: Deep sea; feature: Hydrothermal plumes at the Eastern Lau Spreading Center, Western Pacific Ocean; material: Seawater | place: Tonga | collected 2009 | depth 2000 m m
AATGTTATGAAGTTGAAAGTAGTGAATATGCCTATAGCCCTGGCCCAAAACTCCTTTCTCGAAGCCCAAGGCATGTGTTTGCCCATGATTTTATAGACGAGTAATCCAGCACCGTTTAAAGCTCCCCAAATCAGAAAGTTCCACGAAGCTCCGTGCCATAACCCTCCGATCACCATTGTCGCCATAATGTTTACGTATGTTGCGACCTTCACGCCCCATTTGGGGAACATTACTCCTGAGGATACGATAAGTAACATGACCCCCATACCTAAAAAGATTACTCCCCAATTTACCCCTCCATCCAACCCTAACATCCTTGCCGTAAATAAGATTAAAGTAACAGAGAAAATCAAGGTGAAATAAGTTGCAGTTCGACTGCCTCCCATAGGGATATACAAATAATCTCGTAACCAAGTAGATAGTGAGATATGCCATCTACTCCAAAATTCACCAACATTCCTTGCTTTATACGGCGACCTGAAATTTTCGGCCAATCGAAAACCCATTATTAGAGCAACTCCGATTGCTATGTCACTATATCCACTAAAATCTGCGAACACCTGTAAACTATAGCCGTACAATCCCAAAGCGACTTCCATTCCGCTGTAGCTAGTGGGGTTTAAGAATACTCGATCTACTAAGTTTGTGGCGATATAATCTGCAAGTACGATCTTTTTTATGAGCCCCGTAAGGATCCACCAAACCCCCAGTTTAAACTCTTTTCGACTCAAATTATATGGCGCTCTGAGCTGGGGTATGAACGATTTGGCCCTTACGATAGGGCCAGCTACTAACTGCGGAAAGAAAGTTACGTAACAGCCGAAATCCAAGAACGATTTAACAGGTTCTATTTCTTTTCTGTATACATCGATAGCGTAACTCAGGGTTTGGAAAGTGTAGAAAGAAATCCCGACAGGTAGCAAGATCGAGTCCACACGAAACGAAGTACCCAAGTTCGAGTTCATCCAATTTGCGCCCGGGATTATCGCCTCCCAAGTTGTCCCAAATAACGACGAACTCGCATCGGCGAAAAAGTAAGCATACTTAAAAAAGCCAAGCAGTCCAAGATTAATTACGATACTCAAAATCAACCACGCCCTACGCTTCCAGGACTCGGATTTCGACATCGCTAATGCGATACCCCAATCGGCAGTTGTCGAAAATAGCAGTAAGAACACGAAGCTCGCACTGGTATTCCAATAGAAAAACATGCTAGCGGCGAACAGAAAAGCATTCCTAATCCCAGTTTTATTCTTCAACAGAGCCAAAACCGCCAATACGACGAGCATAAACATCCAAAAAGCGGGTTGTGTAAATAAAAGCTGTGAATTCATTCGTCTTCACTTATTTCGACAACACTCCCTCGAATCATATTTTCCCAAGTCCTATACTCTGCACGGAAAGCCATATCTAACTTTTCCCCTATTATTTTAGCCCCTTTCGGTGTGAAGTGTACTAAGTCAGGAGATGCCAATTTCGGCGATACACTCGACCACTCGACCATAGTTCCTGGCCCACCCATTGCTTCACTTAAATCCCAAAATAGACCTCCTTCTTTTATAGTTTCTTCTTTCAAAGCTCGCCTGATTTCACCTAGCATAGGGAAAGTCAAATTCGTAGAATCCATAGTCTCTCCCATATCAGATGGGCCGATAACTATTATCGAAGCATCGGGTATTAGAGCACGAAAAAACCGTACTTGTCTGCCAAACCGCTTCCCATATCTCTCAGCAGATTCAATAGTTTTCACATACGGAGCAGTGTTGCCACCATATTGAAGAATCACCATTCCGACATCCCACCCGTTAATAAAATCACTAAAATGTCCACTTCCCAGCTTAGTGAAAATAGTACCAGAGCTCCCCCTCATCGGTATATTATGAATTTGCACACCCTGAGAACTACCTAACCGAATACCTGTCACTTCCACTTTATATCCTTCAATTTTTAAGACCAAATCCTCCTTTATTCCCGCTAGTTCAACTTTCATTGATATATGTGCACCGTCAGCGCTTGGAGGAATGTTTATCGAAATAGAATCTGTTGATTCTCCGTAGATTATTAAATCTCCGCCCATTGGAACTGAACCGAACAACATCTCGATTTCATGCCATGTTTTATTTTTCCGAAACCCCATAGGATGAGGGTGCAGGAGTAAGGTGGCAGAGTCCTGAATAACACTTAAGGCCGCCATGGCGCCATAATTATTGTGTCCTAGAGTTGTGTCTCTTTTCCCGAATCTCGTGTGCCTTTTAATATTTCCCACATATTTTTGACGTATTGCAAGTGATGGTATAGGTTGTAGCGCTGGGATGAGACCAGGCCCACTTCCTCCCCATGTTTTTTGCCAGCTTGATCTAAGTCTTCCTGTAATCCTGTCGCCTTCGATTTGAGAATCTCCGAAGTGGAATACATGAATGGGTTCGGTGTCGTTTGGACTTAATTCGTTAAGATTTTCGAAGAAAAAATAAAGTCTATCGCGAGCTTCTTGCGAGCCAGAAAATAAATTCGAAGGAGCTATATCTCTAACAGTACATGTATCATAATCGGGCGCCCAGAGCCCTGGCTTTATCTCTATAGTTTTCGAGATAGCGGAGTCCCGAGCAATGGGATCTTCTTCAGTTACTTTAATAATAGGGGGTGGGATACTATCTATTTCTTCGCTAGCCGAAAAATCCGCCCAAACTGGAATTTCTTCTTGAGCCTCTTCGACCTCTGCAATATATCGGTTGCCATATTCGTCCTCTAGATAAGGAACAAGGTATAATGCAATAACGAGAATGAATAGGAAAAGAGTACTTGTTCTAGGTTCGTGAAACTTCATAATCCATAAGGGATTATCAAACTACTTCCTTCAGAAATATTAGTACTCTCCCCTAATCCGTTCGCTTCCTGAATCGATTCTATGCTCACCTTGTATAAAACGGATAGACTATAAAGCGTTTCGCCTTTGAGGACTTTATGAAGATTGTCGAGTGGGGCAATTTTCATCACTTTTTCGCGAGTTTCCCAAATCCCTTTGTGTTCGTCTAGCTCAAAATTCTCAAGTAGCCGAATTACAATTCTTAACTCGTGTAACCAGCCAATAAAGTCATCCCCATCATATAATTTTTCTAATCTTTCAATTAAAGCCACTCCATCATCATTAATCCCGTCGAATTGAAGGAGTATTTCCCCAGAAAGTTCACAAGAGCAGTTTTCTTCCTTAGATAATAATAATGGAAAATATGAGGATGAAATTGGGAGGTGATAATTGTCAGAAAGAAGTCTCCAAACATCTTTACATCGATTATTCCATAGGTTTGCCCACTGTAATTTTGCATATCCTTCCTCCCGATATGACTTCATAATCGAGGATTGAGTGTCCTTATCGTTAGCAACCACGTTTAAAACAACTTCCCAAACATCAGGCGCTCTAAGTTCAGACTTTAGTTGTGGCTCATAATTCTTAATAGGAAAAACTCTAAGTTTTACTGCTATTTCAGGAGGTATTTCAGTGGAGTATGAGGTCTGAGAGAAGGCGATTGAACTAGTAAATATGAACGCACTAAGAAACATAAAAAAAATATTCACGATTTTTCTCAGTTGCATCGGCATTTGGTAAAAATACAATTCCTACCTTACTAACATGCACCACTCTCCAGATGCTTTTGCAGGTTTTTCACTTTTCTTGAAAGGTGATATTACTGATGGCCTAAAGTCTGCCCTAGATAGCTGGGGTTTAGTGGTTTATAGTGGGGATGTTATACCCACGAAAGTGCTTTATGATTTGGTTATAGATAAAGACCAAATCCCTATGAAAGATTCAGACTCCATATTTCAGTTTCTTTCCGATAAATTTCCTCAAGCTCCTGCCATCAGAACGGACGAAAAGGCTTTGAATTTATTATACCAAGGCATTCCGCAATTGATCATGGAAGTAAATCATTTGGCGAAGGTTAGTTTGAATAAGGACTTAGAAATTTTAGGGGCAGCAGTCGAGCTTGAAGTTGTAGCCCTAATCCTTCACAAGATGAAATCTACGCTGGCCCTAATTGGATATGTAGGACTTCAATCAGAAGTCGTTGCGTGGGAAAAAATATGGAAGCACGGACAAGGGGAGTCATCAAGACATGCGAATTGGTCTGGACATAGAGATGCCCTTTTTACTAGAATTTCTGTAGTAGAGGGGATGTTATAGAGCTAGTTAGTGTTGCCAAGCTTGGTCGATCAAGTGACGTACGTGCGATCTGTGAGCGCCCGTTAAGGCGTCGGGAGAGTAGGCACTTTTTTCGAAACGGTCGATGTTATTTAGCTGTTGAAGAATTACTCCTCTTGCAATCCTATCGTATCGTTCTTTCACGTCGAGCGCTTTAATTAACGACTCTACATATTTGACTTGAAGCTGTTGTCTGTAAGTATTTACGGACTTGCGGAGGTCGTGCTTGAATATGATGTCTGTGAGATCGTTCATGTATGTAGCGATATCGTACTCGTTGCCGTACAGACCAGAGTCGGTGATGCGTTGGAGCACGATAGGGTGCAGTAGGTGGCCTAGCGCACCGTATTGGGCTGATAGCACTCTAGAGTGTATTCGCGGAGCTTCACCTTGACCGAAAAACCCGAAACCGCGTCGTTGCTGTTGTAAGTATGCGTAACAATCATCTGCTGCATCGAATGCGTCAGGAGCGAAAGCGTACTTGGCGAGGGCGGTTAGTGCTGCTTTTTGGTCTATTAACGAGACTGGAGTAAAAGGCGTCTTATCACCCATGAACTCAGTGCCAGATCTGTCATAGCGAACGCCACCTATCTGGCGAGTCATCACCCTTAATTGTATTGCGTACTCTCCTGTAAGTGAAAGGTATGCGCGACGTACTTCGTGGTAGTTCTTTCCTGAGTCAGCGAATTTTTCTACAAACTCACCAAGTAAGTCGTTGACTAATTCACAACGTTCCGTAGCGTAAGCTACAGGATCGTTTGAGAGGTCGTATATGTTTACGTCTGGGTTGATTCCTGAACCGGAGTATCTCATATCGTCAGCATCGTTTCCGAACTTTAATAGGGGAGAAGTAGATTTTGCGAGGATTTCCTCAAGACGAGCGTCTTCTGCATCTATATCGTCAAGGCCTGTGCTATATCCGTACTCAATAAGCCAGTAATCGTATGGGCCGGGAGAGTCGTCGTAGTAAAGGGTTTGGTCTTCAGGATTTCGTGCGAAATTGATCGCGGGGTATTCCATTACGCTATTGCACATTCCGTTTATTGCCACTACTTCCGGATCTTTCAATTCATCGGGCGATAGCATTGTACTAGCGTGCATATTGTGACTGAACCCTAATGTGTGTCCCACTTCGTGAAGTGAAAGTCGGTGCAAGGTTTGGCGTACAAATTCATCATGATCAGCATCGTCGAATGAAAGAACCTGCATTGCAGCCAGGGAAAAGAGGGTGTGCTCAGCCATTACACTCCCCGCATTACACATGTTTATCATTTGGGCAGTACGCTCGCGAGAAGTTAGCTGCATTCCATCAGTTTCGAATACCTCAGCTTTCCAAATCCTACCAGCCATTCCAGCGTATTCTAACATCACATCAGCACCTAAAATCTCACCAGTTCGAGGATTTACGAAGCTGGGTCCATACCCACTGAAAGGTGTGGTAGGAGATGATGTCCAACGAAGAACATTATAGCGTATGTCACCCGCATCCCAGTTCGCGGTGTCTGGTTGAATTTTCACAACGATAGCATTTTTGAATCCGATTTTCTCGAAAGCCAAATTCCATTTTTCCACTCCGGTTTTGATGTAATCTCTAAACTCGTAGGGAGTCGTGTTCTCTATCCACCAAGTAATAGGTTCAATAGGCTCAGAAAGCTCGAGCTCGGGATTCTTCTTTTCCAGTCTCCACCGGTCAATTACGTCATTCCAAGGTGTAGAGCTGGGGCTGGTCATATCATTTACTTTCGTCATGAAATACCCAATGCGCGCATCGTCCTTTCTCGGCGTAAATCCGTCCTCTTCAGGCATTTGGAGAAGGGCATGTCTGTAACTAACAGAGATGTAGCGCGAATCAGTGAATGCACTTGATCTCCCTGTCGGATTAGGATTGTCAAATACGTAATCAACCACAATCTCTAAATTCTCAGGATAATTATTTATTTCTAAAATCTTAGTCTTATCCTTAGAAAGCTTACCCAGAGCACTCTTCCTACTCCCGTGATTTGGAGCTTTAATCATAGAAATTTTCTCGCTTAAAAAGACCAAATCTCCCGACACCAAGTATGTAGCGGTAACGCTATCAGTAGCTTCGTCTTTTGCCTCAATCTTCAAGCTGGCCAAAATTGGAGTGTTGATGTTTGCATTATCAGACTTCGAAAGCGGACTCTCTGGGTTAAAGTAGTAACGAGTACTCTCCTGGTGAATTTCGATTCGCTCATAATCTTTATGAAACGAAATCACCTTGCTCGATCTATAGTTCCCCCTGAAATTACCAGTCTCTAGAACTCCATCTTCCACTTGAGAAAAGTAAATAAACTCCTGCTTAAACGCCTCTTCTGAAATAGCCATCCAAGACTCCCCAGTTATGGTGTCACGATACATGGTAAATAGCCCTTCGAACTTTTCGGCGTTTTTAGTTATCTCGCCGATAGTCTTAGACTTGCTAGACTCCTTGTCTTTAGATTGTTCAGTATTCTTCTTCCTTTTAAAAAACTGAGCCTCGGCATGAAACGGAGCAAGGATTTGCAACCCGAACATCAAAGTAGCTAAAATAAAAGTCGCGCGGGTATTCGTAGATAATCTCATAGTAATTTCCAAAAGTATGAACTACGAATATAGTCTTTCTATATACTTAACTCATTTAAATCCTCGAGACTTCTTTATCTGCTCGTACGCCTCTTGTACTTGTAAAAAACGTTCTTTAGCTTTTTGGCGTGGTCCTTCTCCCAAATCCCCAATCTTATCAGGGTGGAACTTGATTGCGAGTCGCCTGTATGCCTTCTTTACTTCAGAGTCAGTCGATTTGTCAGTGATTTCAAGGACTTTGTATGGGTTTAATGATCCCGAATGGAAAGGCTCCTCGATACTCTCGATGTCTTTTAAGCTTATTCCTAGATGGCTAGCTATCGTTCGTATTAGATCGATTTCTGATTTATCTACGTGCCCGTCAGATTTCGAAATCCCGTATAAATATTGTAGAAGTAGGAGTCGTTTCGGATGATCCATGTTGAAACGGATCTGGGATGCTACCCCCCTTACATCGACTTGCTGTTTAAGCGCCTCTCTCAATAACAGGAGAAGCTGATCTGCTTGAGCGCTTCCGAAATTTAGTTTGAGAAAGTTCTTTACAAAGTCAAGTTCTGATTTGAGAACCTTCCCGTCAGCTTGCATTACGGCAGCGCTCAAAACGACTAGTGCCATAGCGAAATCACCCGATCTCGTAGTGCGACTTTGAAATCCTCTTGCTCTCCCTTGAGAGATTTGGTCCCCAGAGCTGAAGAGTTTCCCCACCTGATAGCCGAGAATTCCTCCGATAGGGCCTCCTAAAGCCCAGCCAATCGCTCCGCCTACCCATTTTCCAAATCCGGCCATAATTTACTCGTTTACAAAGTGTTATTAATAACTACCGCCTGCAACCTGCCTTCACTAAACCCGCGTTCTCGATGTTAGCGTCAGTTCCAAGAGAGAATTTATTTTCTGAATTGCCTCAGTTTTATGACTGCAAGTTCTTAAATCCGCGCGCTATAAAGTCGGCAAGCTCCTTTCCTTCAAGAATTCCTTGTGATAGTCGAGCTAAATCAGCTGCGTCTTTCACTGTAGCAGTTCTTTTTTCTTCGTCTTTCTCTTCTAAAAGTTGAGCTGCGAGTGGGTGGTTGGAATTAATAGTTACATCAAACTTTTCTGGCATTTCACCAAACATTTGGAATCCACCTCCTCCGACAGCCTGTTGCTCTTTCATTCTACGCATCCACTCACTACGTGTAATCACGAATGGAGCAGAAGTAGGTGACATGGCAGCGAACTTTAAGTCGTACCCTTTTTCTGGGAACGCCCCCTGTATGATAGGAGTAAGTTTTTCCTGAGCAGCTTCGTCTAATGCGCTTGTTGAATCTTCATCTTCCTTTTCGATAAGTTTCTCGATGATATCTGAATCTACACGCTTGAATTGTACGTCGGTATGGGTTTGTTCTAATTTGCCAACAATATGAGCAGCTAACGGACCTTCCATAGTCAGAACCTTATAACCTCTGTCAGTTGCATCCTTAACAAACGAGTGCTGGGTTGAAACATCAGATGTGTAAGGGAAGATTATTTTACCGCTTTTATCCTTTTGGTTTTCACCTACAGCTTCGATTAACTCTTCATGAGTCATACAATTCCCGTCAGTATCCTTGTATAGGTAGAATTTCTTAGAACGCTCAGCAAATTTCTCATCAGTTAAGATTCCGTACTCAACGAAAATTCTCAAGTCATCCCACTGGCTCTCGAAAGATGGTCTATCCGTCTTGAACATATTAGCGAGCTTATCCGCAACTTTTTTCGAGATGTAGCCAGAGATCTTCTTGACATTTGCGTCCTCCTGTAAGTACGAACGACTCACGTTCAATGGAATATCTGGAGAATCAATTACTCCATGAAGCATAGTCAAGAAATCAGGAACTATATTCTCAACGTTGTCTGTAATAAAGACTTGGTTTGAATAAAGGTGGATTTTGTTCTTCTGTAGATCCATCTGCTTTTTAAGTGGAGGGAAGTACAAAATACCTGTCAGATTGAACGGGAAATCTACATTTAGGTGAATATTGAAGAGTGGATCCTCCATATTCATAGGGTAGAGTTCACGGTAGAAACTTGTGTACTCTTCCTCGTTTAAGTCTGCTGGCTTTTTCATCCAAGCAGGAGAAGTGTTGTTAAGGATATTATCTATCTCTTTACTTACCTGCTTTACGTTTCCTTCATCGTCTTTTTCGCCTTTCGGGTCTTCTTCTTGAATAGAACGTTTTCCGAACACTATATCTACAGGCATAAACTTGCAGTATTTGTTCAGTATTCCACCAATTTTATCGTCTTCAAGGAATTCAACTGAGTCCTCAGCAATGTGAAGTACGATTTCAGTACCTACTTCTTTTTTGTCAGTTGACTCGATTGTGTAGTCAGGAGATCCGTCGCAAGTCCATTTCACTGCTTTTGCGCCTTTTGTCGCACTTAAAGAGAAGATGTCAACTCTTTCAGCCACCATGAAAGAAGAGTAGAACCCTAAACCGAAGTGACCGATTATCGCCTGCTTCGCATCATCATCCTTGTATTTGTCAAGAAATTCAGAGGCTCCAGAAAAAGCGATTTGGTTAATGTACTTGTCTATTTCGTCGGCAGTCATTCCTATTCCACTGTCAGATATAGTAATGGTCTTCGCTTCTTTATCCAGTTTCACGATCACTTGCGGATTGTCGTTCTTAAACTTGACAATATCTCCAGCTTTAGAGATAGTCTTACGCTTCTGAGTTGCATCAACCGCATTTGAAACAAGTTCTCTGAGGAAAATTTCGTGATCGCTGTAAAGAAACTTTTTAATGATTGGAAAAATATTTTCCGTAGTTACATTAATGCTTCCTTTTTTCGTTTTAGATGCTTTTGTAGTAGCCATTTTGTTAATTTTCTGTGTTATGAATATCTTCATAGCAAGTCTTATGCCATTGCTTTAGACCAAAAAAAAACTGCCACCATGACACAGCAAGGGGCAGGTTTCTATATTTAAATGACTTTTATCAGTCAGAATGTCACTAATTAGTTAATTACGACTTTAGAAGATCGATATCTTGGTGACGTGATAGTATAAGTGCCCACAGCCCAGTTAGCGGCATCAATAGTTATTTCACCAGTAAACTTTTCGGCATGTACTAACCTTCCTGTACCATCAAAAATAGACACCCACTCCTCTTTGTTTGGTGCCCCATGAATAGAGAAAGAACTATGTGTAGGGTTAGGGAATGCGCTTAAGGTCAAAGCGTTTTCGATAACTTCATCTACTCCGATAACAGGAGAATAAATATAATTGTACCTATAAACCCGTCCGTCCGAAGGCCACGCGTCTAAACCGTCAAAGGCGGGACTGATATTCAAAGAGTCATACTCCACCTCGTAGAATAGTGGGTATTCCGGGTCTTCCGCATTACCGCTTGCCCACATAAAGCACCCTGTATAGTCAAAGAAATCCCAATAGCTAGAAATCCCAGCCGTTTGTTTAGGCCAGTAGTCAATTGCTGATATGTCGCTGACTGTATTAGGACCGAAGTGGTACTCTATCATCCCGTTTTCATAAAGCCAAACCTGAAAGTTCGCTCTTGATGCCGCCGCCTGAGTCATATTCATCTCATAATCGAATCCCACATTATTGAATTCCAATTTAAAAATACGGTTAGGCGATTCCCCAATTGTCACATATCTATGAGTAGACCCCTCCGTAATTGTCGAGTCAGCGACATTTAAAATATCATTTAAGTTGCAAGTTGTGGCGCTTAGGAGATGGAAGTTGTCACTAACGTATAGTTCGATTCCCCCACCTATGTCGGTTAATCTTACGATATCTGCAGTGTCTCCAAAGCACGGAAAGTCAAATTGCAGATTCAAAGTGACAATCGGCACATCCCACATCTCGTCAATGTTTAAAGGCGACCATTCCGTTAGCGCTTCATACGGTATCGTTAGCGTTTCAGCAGTGTAGGGGAGGAGAGTGTCTTGCTGTGCGAACCCTACAATTGAGGTTAATGCAATCATGAAGACGGCTAGTAATGGTTTCTTCATTTTAAAATGGTTAAGTATTAGAAATTCGGCTTGAGTTCCGATTTTGAATGGTAATCGGTAATTACTTTCACTGCTTCTTCGGGACTGTCCACAACGTAGAGTAGGTCTGGATCTTGCTCAGAAATGGTTTTGTACTCTTTCAGCATAGTTTCCCGGAACCAATCAATTAGACCTCCCCAGAACTGAGATCCGTAGAGGATGATGGGGCGGTGTTTGAGTTTGCCTGTTTGGACTAGAGTGAGAGCTTCGAAAAGCTCGTCTAGAGTTCCGAACCCGCCAGGCATTACTACGAAAGCTTGGCTGTACTTCACGAACATCACCTTGCGGACGAAGAAATAATCAAAATCTATGCTCTTGTCCCTATCGATGTAAGGGTTGTCGTGTTGCTCGAAAGGAAGTTGTATGTTAAGACCTACTGATGGTCCTCCCGCCTCGAAAGCTCCTCTATTTCCGGCCTCCATAACTCCAGGTCCTCCTCCGGTGATTACTCCGTAGCCGGCTTCTACAAGTAAGTAAGCTACTCTTTGTGCATCTTTATAAACTTGGGTGTCGGGGCCTGTTCTGGCAGACCCGTATATTGATACACATGGTCCGATTCGTTGAAGGGCTTCGTAGCCTTCAACAAATTCACTCATGATTTTAAAAATAGACCAACTGTCTTTCGACATGATTTCGGTCCAAGTGCGATGTTTTAATGGTTTAGCCATGTATCAAACATAGTTAAGAATCTTAGCTAGATAATGACCTGTGTGACTGTTTTTTTCAAGGGCAACTTGTTCAGGAGTTCCAGAAGCGATTATTTCACCTCCACCATTACCTCCTTCGGGGCCGAGGTCTATGACGTGATCGGCTACTTTGATTACGTCCATATGGTGTTCGATCACGATGACGGTGTTGCCTTTGTCGACTATGCGGTTCAGTACGTCGAGTAGCATTTCAACGTCGGAGAAGTGAAGTCCTGTAGTGGGTTCGTCGAGAATGTAAAGGGTGTTTCCCGTGCCGACCCGTGCAAGTTCTGAGGCGAGCTTGACACGTTGGGCTTCCCCGCCCGAAAGGGTGGTGGAGGGCTGCCCTAGCGAGATGTATCCAAGTCCTACGTCTTTCAATGTGGTGACTATTCTTTTAATCTTCGGATAGGGATCGAAAAAGGCGGCAGCTTCGTCAACAGTCATGTCCAATACGTCAGAAATACTCCTGCCTTTATACCGAACTTCGAGAGTTTCGCGATTAAATCGACGGCCTGAACAGGTGTCGCATGGGACGTGTACGTTAGGGAGGAAATTCATTTCTACGGTACGTACTCCTGCTCCCTTACAATCTTCGCATCGACCTCCTACAACATTGAACGAAAATCGACCAGGTTTATACCCTCTAATCCTAGCTTCGGGTAGTAGAGTAAAGAGCTTGCGGATGTGGTCCATAATCCCAGTATAAGTAGCTGGATTAGAGCGGGGGGTTCTTCCGATAGGGGTTTGGTCTATTGCGATTACCTTGTCAAGATGCTTGAGACCTTTAATCTCGTCGTGGGGTAAAGGGGTACGGATGGGCTCATGCAAGTGGTTTTGAAGAGCGGGGTAGAGGGTGCTGTTTATGAGGGAGCTTTTACCGCTGCCAGAAACGCCCGTTACGCAAATCAATCGTCCGAGAGGGAGTGTTAGAGTTACTCCTTTAAGATTGTTGCCAGTAGCGTTAGAAACGATTAGCTTTTTACTTGTTCCTTTTCGTCTTTTTTTAGGGATTTCTATTTTCTTATCGCCTCGTAAATACGCAGCGGTGAGAGAATTTGAGCTGAGGTGTTCTGATGGAGGTCCTTGAGCTACTATTCGCCCGCCGTGAACTCCAGCTCCTGGTCCGATGTCAACTAGATGGTCTGACGCGAGCATCATTTCTTCGTCATGTTCTACAACAATCACGGAATTTCCGGCATCGCGTAGAGCTTGAAGAGATGAAATAAGTCTGTGGTTGTCACGTGAATGAAGCCCGATCGAAGGCTCGTCTAAAATGTATAGGACTTCGGTAAGACTTGAACCGATTTGGGTTGCAAGTCTAATTCTTTGGCCTTCTCCTCCAGAAAGAGACTTTGCAGGACGGTCGAGGCTCAAGTAGCCAAGTCCCACATCGAGCATAAACCCTATCCTGGCGCGAATCTCCTTAAGTGGCTCTTTTGCAATGACTTGCTGTCTTTTAGATAGCGACTTCTCTATCCCCGTAAACCAATCTTGTAAAGTCCCGAAGTCCATAGCTCCGAGTTGCGAAATGTCCTTGTCTCCAATTCGAAATTGTCTGCTAATCGGCTTCAACCTCGTCCCGGAACAATTGGAGCATGGAATCTTATGCATAAACTGTTGCGCCCATCTTTTGAGCGGAACGGAGGTGGCTCTCATAGCAGATTTCTCCACTATCGCAATTACTCCGTCGTATTTGACGCCCTCATTTTTAGGGCCAAATCTACTTGGGACATTAATCAATTCATCCGTTCCGTAAAGGATTTGGCCTATTATCTCCTCACTTAAATCCTCTATCGCTGTAGTGGGTTTAATTCCGTGAGAGGCAAGCAAGGCCTCAATGATGTTTGAGGTTTTATTGCTTTTCAGTTCTCCTAAAGGAGCAATTCCGCCTTTCCGTACACTAATCTTAGGGTCAGGGAATACGAGATCACGATTTACTTCTGCGACTTGACCTAATCCGTTACAAGTAGGGCAGGCACCGTAAGGCGAGTTGAATGAAAATAGATTCGGTTCAGGGTCTGGATATGCGAGACCGGTAGTGGGACACATTAAATTTCTTGAGAAATGAACTGGGCGAGGGTTTATTACCCCATGTTCCAGCACAGACATCGATCCTTTACCTAAAGTGAGAGCAGTTCGCACCGATTTCATTAGTCTATCACCATCCCCTCCTACAATGACCCTATCGATAACAAGTTCTATGTCGTGAACCTTATATCGATCCACTTTAAACCCCGAATCGAGTTCAACGATTTCGCCATCGACCCTCGCTCTAACATAACCTTTACGACGCACCTGGTCGAAAAGTTCTCTATAATGACCTTTCCGACCTCGAACTAACGGAGCGAGAAGAAGCAACTTAGCATTCCCGAACCGAGACTCAATGCTATCTGCGATTTGTTCGTCAGTATACCGAACCATAGGCTCTCCGGTCTCCAATGAATATGCATCGGAAGCACGGGCGTAAAGAAGTCGAAGGAAATCATGAACCTCGGTTACTGTACCCACAGTCGAACGGGGGTTTTTAGTAACCGTTTTTTGTTCGATAGAAATAACGGGGCTAAGGCCTGTAATCCTCTCTACGTCAGGTCTTTTAAGCCCTCCTATAAACTGTCGAGCATACGTCGAAAGTGTTTCCAAATACCTCCTCGACCCCTCAGCATAAAGTGTGTCGAAAGCCAAGCTAGACTTTCCAGATCCACTCACGCCAGTAAAAACAACAAGTTTATTCCTAGGCAGAATTACATCAATATCACAAAGGTTATGCTCTCGCGCACCTCTGATGACAATATGATCCTCGATAACGTCACTGTCCGGCGTCATCTTTATACTTCAGTTTATAGCCAAGCCCTGCCACTAAAAGCGACATCAAAGGACTCACCCAGTTGAATATACAGTATGGAGCGTAGGCTAAAGTTGCAACTCCTAGAATTCCGCTTTGGGCTACACCACAAGTATTCCAAGGGATAAGCACAGATGTGACAGTACCAGCATCTTCCAATGTGCGACTCAAGTTTTCGGGAGCCAAACCTTCCTCATCGAAAGCGTCTTTGAACATCTTGCCAGGAACTACTATCGCAATGTACTGGTCTGATGCAAGAATGTTAAAGGCGATACAAGTTCCAACAGTCCTACCGATCAATCCGAAGACAGAGTTTACGCCTGAGATTAAAGCGGCGGTAATCCTTTTCAACATCCCCGCAGCCTGAAGAACAGCACCAAATGTCATAGCGCAAATGATTAGCCAAATCGTGTTCATCATTCCGTTCATTCCTCCGGCCTTTAAAAGGTTGTCCGCAAGAACATTGTTCGTAACGTAGGCAGTGTCTACAGCCATAGCTTTCATCGATGCGACGTAGGCCGCTGCGGCAAAACTCAAATCTTCGCCAGCTACCATTTTAATTACATCAGGTTGGAAAATCACCGCTGTAAGAGCTCCTAGCAAAACCCCAATAAATAACGCAGGAGCAGCAGGAACTTTACGAGCTATCATAACCAGCACCGCAACAGGAGCGATGAATAATCCAGGGTGTATATTGAAGACGCCTCTTACGGCATCACCGAATCCATCAGCGAATCCGGCCTCTACAATTGTTGATGCGCTACCTCCGAACCCAACAATTAGAAATACAATAAGAGCGATTACAAAACTTGGAATAGTCGTAATAGTCATGTATTTGATGTGGGTAATCAAATCAGTTCCTGCTACGGCAGGGGCGAGGTTAGTAGTATCAGAAAGTGGTGATAATTTATCTCCGAAATATGCGCCCGAAATAATAGCACCCGCAATCCAGCCTTCTTCAAGTCCAAGTGCTGTTCCGATTCCAATTAACGCAACCCCCACAGTTCCCACAGTCCCCCAAGAGCTCCCTGTAGCAAGAGATAGAACAGCGCAGACTACACATGCCGCAAACAAGAATATTCCAGGTTGTAAAATGAGTAGGCCGTAATGGATAAAGGCCGGGATAATCCCCGCCAAAAGCCAAGTCCCAGCGAGAGCCCCGATTAACAATAGTATTAAAATCGCCTCGGTAGCTTGACCTATGCTCGAGGCGATAGCTTCACGCATCTCCTCCCATTTCGTCCCTCGCGTAACTCCTATTCCGCCAGCTATGAGAGCTGCGATAAGAAGTGCCATTTGGTTTGATCCATAAGAACTGTCTTCACCAAACCAAACCACATCGGCAGCCAGCATTGCGATTAAAGCAATTATGGGCACAAGTGCAACCAGAAGCGACATGGGGCGAACCGACTTCATTACGAGTTTTGTTTCAACTCTATATCTGCTTCATCAGCACCACCTTTAGGTGATACAGCCGTTTTGTCGACGCGTACTTTTCCTTGTTCTAACTCGAGCATAACAGTTAGGTCGCTAATTGAGATGATTTTTCCGTGCAACCCTCCGATAGTTACAACTTTATCTCCTTTAGAGATAGACTCACGAAATGATTTTGCTTCTTTTTGACGCTTCATCTGAGGACGAATCATAAAGAAGTACATGATGAGGAACATACCTCCAAGAAGAATGATGAATGAGAAATCACTTCCTTCAGCAGCGTCTGCCTGTAATAAAAGATTGAATAGCATATAATGAGTTTTTAAAATTCTTGTAAAAAAAGATAAAGCTAACGATTTAAGTCTGAGGGTAGGTGGTCAGGTCCTATCACATCACCAATTAGTTTTAGAGTTAAATGCGCGGGTCTTGTGTTAGTAACTACGTCCACCGTTTTAATCTGAGATCCAACTCTATCGCTAGAATCAAATTCAACTAATATTTTGCCTTTCTCACCTGGTTGTATAGGGTGTTTGGGCCAGTTTTTCGCAACGGTACAGCCACATGGGGCAGTAATACTAGAGATTACTAGCGGAGAGTCACCGACGTTTGTAAACGAAAAAGTATGTTTTACATGTCGTCCAGCTATTATGGTCCCAAATTTAAATTCGAGTTCGTCCATTTCAATGACAGGACCTTTTTTCGAAGTCTTATCATCTGTGTTTTCTCCAGTAGCAGCAGTCCCAGGAATGTCAATTAAGTCAGTATTGAACCTCTCATGAGAGTTGTTTTGATTAAAATCACCACAACTAGATAACGCAACGCCTACGCAAAGAAGCGTAGTTATAAAGGCAAAATTTAATGTAGAGCTCAAGCTCTTCATTAAATAAGGCCTCTGCCTGTTTTCTTGATCTCTCCAGACTCGTTTAGCTTAGTAAAGAGTTGGTCTAAAATACCGTTAATAAAGCTGTGACTCTTGTCAGTGCTATAGTATTTCGAAAGCTCGATATACTCGTTAAGAGTAACTTTTAGAGGAATTGACGGGAAGGTCTTTGCCTCAGCTAAAGCCATCTTCATTAAGATGCGGTCTATTAGGGCGATGCGCTCAAGCTCCCAGTTTTGTGCTCCTTCTTTAATAAGCGCTTCATTTTCCTCCCCTTGAGATAAGGTTAGAGTGAATAGCATTTTTGCAAAGTGCTTGTCATCTTCATCATTCCTCCATAATGGAAGTATATCTAGTTCCTCATCGTCTTCTTTGATAGACTTGATGGTTTTTATCACCATAGAACTAGCTAAATCGAGATCGTCCATCCAAAAAATGCTCTCTTCTTCAAGCATATCTTGAAAAGATTCTTCATTTATCAGATGCTTGCGAAACATTCTTACGAGCGTTTCTCTATCATGACGGAAGCTTCTTTCGTCAGAGGCCATGTACTCCGTATATTCTTCGTGCTCAATAAGGCTTCGGAATAATTTTCGAAGTAATACTCGTTTGTTACCCCAACCTACACCTGTTTCGTTGAGCGTGTTCGCGAGTTTTTTGCTGTTAGCAAGGACTCTTAAAGGAGCATTTCTGACGAATTTCGTGTTAGGATGTAAATCCTCAGGGGTAGGAAGTTGCTTCTTCCGTCCGGCTTCGATCTTATCTATCGCCAATCCTTGCATGTCTGCAATCATAGATAGTAGTAGCAAATACAGCTCATACATCTTGTCGATGCTATGGTATAATGCCTTCTTTGCCTTTACGGCGTCAAGGTCTTCGTCCTGATAAAATCCGTATAGGATATGTAGGATTTTGATACGGAGGTGTCTTCTGTTCAGCATGTCGTCGTTACGTGTGGCGAATTTAGGCATTACAGCGTTTGAAATACACACTAAATGCATCTACTTTTGCATTATGATTATTCGTGATTTTTTCTTCCACTTTTTACGCCAAACCTCCATCTCACGTTATCCCATTATTTTGATAGCTCTCCTTATGGTTTTCGGGTCGGGATGTTCTAAGATCATCGATATAGATATTCCTCCAACTAGTACACTTTTAGTGGTAGAGGGGAGTATTCGAAATGGGGAGAGGCCTTTCGTTTTATTGAGCGAGTCTCAAGGATATTTCGACCCCGTAGGTACTCCGGGAGAGGGGTTTTATCTCGGAGGGGCCGAAGTGACCGTGTCCGTTAACGGTACGCCATACCTATTAGATGAGATCTGCACGACCGATTTAAGTCCGGAAGATCTTGAGCAAGTTGCGACAATGTTAGGGATGGATGCCGAAATTTTATCGATGTTTCCATTATGTGCTTACACGTCACTTAACGAGCCTGCTTTAATAGGTGTCGAGGGGTCTAAGTACGATCTTCACGTGCTTTATGATACACTGGAAGTTACGTCTTCTTCAATCTTACATTACGTCATCCCTATAGACTCTGCGTACTTCCTAGTTCCTTCGACTTCGGAGAATGATTCGCTCGGCTTTATTTGGACGACCTATACAGATCCAGATACGTTAGGGAATTCGTTCCGTTGGTCTTCAAGGCGAGTCGGTCAAGACCCGTCGTTCATTTATCCTCTCGGTTCTGCTTGGAACGACAGTTTTATTAACGGTCAGACATTCACGTTCTCCTTCTTTAGATATTCCGCCGATCACAACTCCGAACCCGAAGGCGAATACGGTTTCTGGAAAACGGGCGACACAGTTAAAGTTCGCCTCGAAACCATTGATGAGTCCGCATACGATGCCGTTATGACGTTCGAAGCAGCAGCGTCCGCTCAAGGAAACCCATTTGCGCCTCCCACAAACGTTAAGTCAAATATAGAAGGTGGTTTGGGCTGGTGGATTGCATATAGCGCAAGTGAATACACGGTTATTTGTAATTAACAATTTTGCTAAAATTCTCAACTCGAGTTAGTTTAACTTCACCAAATGAAATTCACTCATTTATTACTTTTCGCACTCCTTTTCTTATCTGTATCGCTTAATGTGATAGGGCAAAGTGAGAAGAATGAGGTTTGGCCTATTTCATCAGTAGAAGTACACCAAGCAGGAGCTTTAGTGGAGCATTCAAGTTTAGTGTTGCTGAGGGGAGACAAACAGGAAATCATTATTCCAGGAATATCACCAGGAGTGGATTTGAGCACCATTCAAATCGACTTGCCAGAAGGAGTTTCTGTTGAGAAAATCGACTACGAAGAACGTGAAAAGCCCGATTCAAGATCGTCAGAATTATCAGGAATTAAGGATAGTATTTACGTGCAGTCTGTCTCAATAAAAATGATAGAAGCAATACGTAAAACATTAATTTTAGAACTAGACTTTCTGTCTGCAAATAGAAGTATCGGAAGTGATAATGAAGTCCTTTTGGTCGATGACGTTGCTGAAATGGCCGACTTCTTGCGCGATCGAAATCAGGAGTTGTCATTGGATATTTTAGAAGCGGATTTGGATATTGATAAAATCAAAATCTTGATAAGAGAGCTGACTAATAGGAAAAGGGCTTTGGAACATTTACAAGCCGATAAAGAGGGGGTGGTTATTTTAGTATTAAATATATCGAAAACGTACGCTCGTCCACAAGAAGTCAAGTTTAGGTACTTATCTCCATCAGCCTTTTGGTCTACTGATTATGAGGTGATTTTCAATTCGAAAAACATTTTTGTTAAGCGATATGCTTTAATATCCCAATCCTCAGGTTCTGACTGGACTTCCGCTCCCATTACTCTAATTAGCGGTAAGCCCTCAGGCACGCTTTCTCCGGCTAGTTTCGGTGATTGGGTGATAAGTGCTAAAAAGCCGCCTCGTTCTACTAGGCGTGGCGTTTATGCAAATTATAATATGCCTGAATCCTCTTCTTTCGCTTCTTCTGCAGTTGGTGAGCAGTTTGATGATTCTGGTTTTGAGATCTCTGAGGAAGCTTCATTTGCTGGGAACTCAAGATACAGGTTTGACCTTGAAACCTCTGCAACTATTTCGGGAGATGGTGAAGTTGAGAAAGTCGCTATAGATGAGTTTGAACTCGATGGGGAAGTGAGATATTACGCTGTGCCGGCGTTAAACTCTGAGGTATATTCTACAGTAAGAGTTCCAGAATTCTCAGGCCATAAATTGATGAATGGATATGCTCAGGTCATATCGAATAATTCATACCTCGGAAATTTCTACCTTAGCATACCATCTATAGGTGATACTCTCGTAATGCCGCTGGGCCCTAATCCCTACGTCCGATGTTCAAGAGAGCTTGTCGAAGAAACTAGTACGTCTTCACTCTTGTCCGGTAAGCGACAAGTCGTCTCAAACTGGACTCTATCGGTAGAAAACTCTCTTTCAGACTCGATTTCTTTAGACCTTGTGGATTTAACCCCACGAACTCGCGCAAGGGATGGTGCAATTGATGTCTCTGTAACATTTTCTGAAGGGGGCAGATTTGATGCAGCAAATAACTTGGTGACTTTCGCCTTGGAACTTGGACCAGGAGAGAGACGAGATGTGATGATTACGATTACAGTCGTGTATCCAAGGAACTCAACATTATACGGACTATAAATAACCTACTTATGACTTCACACGAAATAGACTACAAAATTTACGGAGACGATTTGCAGGCTGTCGAAATCGAATTAGACCCTCAAGAAACAGTTATTGCTGAAGCTGGAGCTATGAATTGGATGGAGGAAGACATCAACTTCGAAGCGAGGATGGGAGATGGCTCGAAGGCAGATAGTGGTTTTTTCAGTAAGGTCTTAGGTGTAGGGAAGCGGCTGCTCACGGGTGAGTCTATTTTTCTAACCCATTTTACTAATAATGGTGTGACTAAGCGTAATGTTGCTTTTGCGTCACCTTATCCAGGCAAGATTTTGCCTTTAAATTTATCTGATCTTGGAGGAAGCATTACATGCCAAAAAGATGCCTTTCTGTGCGCCGCTAAAGGCACGGAAGTTACTATCACCCTAAATAAGAAATTAGGAGCAGGTTTTTTCGGAGGTGAAGGTTTTATCCTACAAAAGCTTAAAGGAGACGGTCTTGCATTCCTCCACGCTGGAGGAACAATAGTGAAGAAGAAGCTTAATGGAGAGAAGCTCAGAATAGATACAGGATGCATTGTCGGTTTTACTGGTAATATTGACTATAGCATAGAGCAAGCTGGCGGACTTAAGTCTATGCTCTTCGGTGGTGAGGGGCTTTTCTTAGCGACCCTTCAAGGTCACGGAACCGTATATTTACAGAGTCTTCCTTTCTCACGTTTAGCAGATAGAATCCTTCAGCACGCTCCAAGCGCAGGAGGTAAATCTAAAGGAGAAGGATCAGTTCTTGGCTCTATAGGTAGAATGGTGGACGGTGATAACTGGTAGTACACTAGTACAATGAATTCATTCGAAGACTTTAAAATCAAGAAGCAATTAAAGAATGCACTTGCTGAGCTAGGGTTAGTAACACCTACCCCCATTCAGGAAGAATCGTATTCTACTATCCTTGGAGGTTCCGATTTTGTAGGAATTGCCCAAACAGGAACTGGAAAAACGATAGCATATTTATTACCTCTTTTGCAGGACTTAAAGTTTTCGGAAGAACTTTATCCAAAAGTGTTAATCCTTGCGCCAACAAGAGAGCTCGTTATTCAAATAGTAAAAGAAATTGATAAATTAACGCCCTACATAAATGTTAGGGCAGTAGGGGTTTATGGCGGATCGAATAATATAAACCGTCAAAAATTAGCTCTTTTAGAAGGGCAGGATATTATCGTAGCTACTCCCAGAAGATTGTATGACCTCGCTCTTGCGAATGTTCTACGGCTTAAGTCAATCAAAAAACTTGTAATTGACGAAGTCGATATTATGCTAGATTTTGGTTACAAAACTCAGCTGAATAACATCTTCGAGCAGCTGCCGAGAAAACGCCAAAACATCCTCTTTTCCGCCACCATGACTACCTATGTTGATGGATTGATAGATGATTTTCTGATTAACCCTGTTAAGAAAACGATTTCTATTAGTGGAACGCCTTTAGACAATATTAAGCAGGAGAAGTATGCTGTTCCGAACTTTTATTCGAAGACTAGTTTATTAAACCATTTATTAGAGGATAAAGAAGAATTCAGTAAGGTATTAATCTTTGTGGCAACTAAAGTAAATGCAGATAGGCTAGCTGAATTATTGGATTTTGAATCTGAAATTTCAGTGATTCATTCCAGTAAAGAACAAAACTATCGGACGAAATCCATTGAAAAATTCGTTGATGGTACTAGTAGAATTCTTATAGCGACAGATGTAATTGCTCGTGGGATTGATATCGAAAACATCTCCACAGTAATCAGCTTCGATACTCCTTTCTACCCCGAAAACTATATACACCGAATCGGAAGAACAGGAAGAGCTGGATTAGACGGAAGGGCGATACTCTTTTACAGCGAGAAAGAGACGGAATTAAAGGATTCTATTGAAAGCTTGATGGATTACACTATTCCGTTTAATGAAATTCCTGAGGGCGTTAAGATGTCTAGTCAACTCACCCCAGAGGAAAAAAACAAACCGATAGATCCCGATGAGATTTATCTTCAAAGGACGGAGCTCAAAGTCGGGCCTTCTTTTCAAGAGAAATCAGCGAAAAACAGTAAAGTAGTAGTCAAGAAAAAAAGCTATAACATTACTGTAAAAGAGAAGTACAAAAAGCCTGTTAGGAGAGGAGACAAGATCCAAAACCTCAAGAAGAAGAGAAAGAAGAAATAAAAGAGCTAGTTCTTTGGATAATCTTTAATATGCGAGGCGATTTCTTTAATCGCTGTCGTGTTTCCAAGGAGCGAGGATAGTTCACGGAACGAAGATTTTTGCGAAGAAACATCGAGAGTGCTGAGGGAGGAGGCGATGTTTTTCGGGGTGCACTCGCTTTGTATGAGCTCGGGGACAGCGGCTCGGTTTAGGAGGATGTTCGGAAGGCCGATGTGGTCTATATGGAGGAAAGTTTTTGCAGCGAGATAGGTGAGCCAGCTCGTTTTGTAGACTATGACGTGCGGAGTCGATAGGAGGGCGGCTTCGAGTGTTGCAGTTCCAGAAGTGACGACCGCAAGGGAGGCGCTTCGGAGTATGTCGCGCGTTGAGTCAAAGGTGACTTGTATGCCGAGATTTTCTGCTTCGAGATAGAGTGCTTTCGAAGCTCCTGGAGCGCCAGCGATAATAGCGTGCATGTCTGGAAAGAGCTTAGCAACTTCGCATAATAGGGGTAGCATCTTTTTTAACTCCTGAGTACGTGAGCCAGGTAGGAGCGCTAAGATGGGTTTAGTGGTTTTTTCGAAGCCAGAGCTTGACTCAGACTCAGAGTCGGAGTCAATGGCGTCGAGTAACGGATGGCCGCAGTAGATGGAGTTTACTCCGCCTGATTTTAGGAGGTCGTGTTCGAAGGGTAGGACTGGGAATACAGCGGTGTAGTCGCGGGCTAGGTCTTTAATTCGCCCTTTCTTCCAAGCCCAAACCTGTGGCGCCACCACCTGATATACCCGAATACCCGCCTTTTTCGCTTTTCGGGCTATACGCATGTTGAACCCAGGAAAGTCTATGAGAACTATAGCGTCGGGTTTGAACTCTTCTATTTCGTTCCAGCATAGATCCAGGTTACTTAAAATAGTGCGGAGATTCACAAGTACTTCCCAAAGCCCCATGTACGCAAGTTCTCGATAGTGCTTCGTGATTTTCACTCCGGCATTCCCCATATTTTCGCCACCCCAACCTCGAAGAGTGGGGGCTGGGGTTTGGTCTGAAAGTTCCGTAGCTAAAAGCCCTCCGTAAATATCGCCAGAAGCTTCGCCAGCTACCATGAAAATGCGGGTGGATTGCTTCACGACACTCCGGCTTGCATTTGAAACCAAATAATTAACGGAACGCATGCCATTATTACCATTAGGATTCCTCGGCAAAAGCGCCACCATTCGGCTCTGATTCCGAGGTAGAAAATGCCGACGTTAAAGAGTGTGCTGAGGGTGAGTATGCTGTCTCGATAGAGGAGCGATTTCGCGGCTATGTTTTCTATGAAATAGCTGAGGGATTCGCCGTTACTATAGGACCAAAATGCGCCTAGTAAAAGGAACCCCAAAACGGTTCCTATCAACCCGGTTATTATTCCGCCCACTAATGTGTCGAGTTTCTTATTCATTCAAGTCCCATCTATTTAGATTCGCAATTGCGTGATGCGCAGTAAGGTCGTACTGAGTCGGAACGATAGATGCGTACCCATTATTTAAAGCCCACTCGTCTGTGTCCTCGCCTTTGTCAGGGTTCGTGAATTCGCCTTTAAGCCAGTAGTAAACCTCGCCGCTGGGAGCGTTTCTTTCATCGAACGAATCCGTCCAATACCCGGCGGATTGACGACATATTTTAAGGCCTTTAAGGTCGCTAGGAGCAAGTTTAGGTATGTTTACATTAAGACAAACCCCAGCTGGGAGACCTCGAGATATAACCTCCATCGACATTTTACGTGCAACGATTTTTGCAGCGCTAAAGTCAGCGTCTGCGGCATGGTCTAAAAGCGAAAATCCTATGGCGGGGATGCTTTCTACGGCTCCTTCCACAGCTGCGGACATAGTCCCAGAATAGATGACGTTAATAGAGCTGTTGCTCCCGTGATTTATTCCGGAGAGTAATAGGTCAGGTTTTCTGTGTAAGATCTTATAGATAGCAAGCTTAACGCAATCTACAGGAGTTCCTGAGGTGGTGTGGGCAGTGACTCCTTTTACTGGGAAGTAGGCAGGTTTAATTCGAAGAATACCTCCAATAGTAACAGCGTGTCCCATTCCAGATTGTGGACTATCGGGGGCTACGACGTACACGTCTCCTAAATCGATTACAGCTTCCGCTAAGGCGCAAATGCCTGCAGAAGTAATCCCGTCATCATTCGTGATGAGAATAAGTGGTCTTTTTTCAGAGCTATTTTCCATAATCCTTAACGCTTAGGGATGCGGGTTAGTGCTTCAAGATAGAAATTCCAAAACTTCTGAACCGAAGAGATTTGGCAACATTCATCAGGTGAGTGCGCTCCTCTGATGTTAGGTCCGAAAGACGCCATGTCCATTTTCGGATAGTTCGTTCCAAGAATTCCGCACTCTAGGCCTGCGTGACACGCCATAACCTTCGGGTCTTCATTGTATAGTTCGATATATAATAAACGAAGCATATCGACAGCTTTAGACGACGGGTTAGGTGTCCAGCCGGGGTAAGCGCCTCCGTACTCGCTTGTAAGTCCTGCTAAAGTGAAGCCAGCTTCAATAGAGCGAGCATGGTCCCACTTCTCGGAATCAACCGAACTTCTATTTAGGCATTGAATATTTACATCGCCACAAGAAACTTCTACGCGGGCGAGGTTGTTTGAGGTTTGGACTAAGCCTGGCATATCAGGGCTCATGCGGTGAATCCCCACTGGGCAAGCCGCAATGGATAAGAGTAATGCGTTCTGAACGTCCTCAGGCAGTGCTTTTTCAGGTGTTTCTTCCTCAGACCAAACCACAATTAAATTCGGATCTGTCGTAGCATACTCCGCCTTCAAGTCTGCAGCAGTTGCCTCAAGAGCCGAAGTTATTGAGCTAATGTCGTTTTTATAGACTACGATTAAGGCGTTCGCCTCACGAGGAATAGCGTTTCTTAGTCCGCCTCCGTGAATCTCGCTCACCCTAAAATCGACAGATTCTTGCGCTTCGAGAAGGACTCGGTTCATAAGCTTGTTCGCGTTTGCGATGCCCTTATGTATGTCCATTCCGCTATGTCCGCCATTTCCACCTTTTACGGTGATTTTAAGGCCTATAGTGTTGTCTTTAATGGTGTCTTCCGGCTCGTAAGTGCCAGATGAGGTGATATCAACTCCTCCGGCACATCCTATGCTGATTTCGTCATCGTCCTCTGTGTCTAGGTTGAGAAGAATGGTCGCTTCGAGATGTCCACTCTTTAATCCTAGGGCACCAGTCATTCCAGTTTCTTCGTCAATTGTAAAGAGCGCCTCTAGAGTTGGGTGAGGGATGTCAGAACTTTCGAGAGTTGCAAGAATTGTTGCAACCCCTATTCCGTTATCTGCTCCCAGCGTCGTCCCTTCAGCACGAACCCAGTCCCCATCGACATACATCTTGATGCCCTCAGTCATGAAGTCGAACTCGGTGTCATTATTTTTTTGGCATACCATATCGACGTGACTCTGAAGAACCACAGTCTGACGGTCCTCCATCCCTGGAGTTGCCGGCTTCTTCATAAATACGTTCTTCACATCATCCTGCCAAACCTCAAGGTTGTGATCCTTAGCCCATTGCATGAGCCAAGCGCACACTGCCTCCTCGTGTTTAGATGGTCTTGGGATTTCGTTTAGGTCTGCAAATCTGTTCCAAAGTGCAGAAGGTTTAAGGTTGCGAATTTCCGATGACATTAGAGATGTAAATATGTTTGATTTGACTTCGCAAGTTAGGAATAGAATAACGGTTTAAAACGGTTGAATAAATGTGGAAAAAGTATAGGGTAAATGGGCTATTTAGGAGATGGTTTGGGCTAACTTGTGGCGATTCATGGCAGAACACGTAAGCTATACAGAAGACAACATCAGATCGTTGTCGTGGAAGGAGCATATTCGTATGCGTCCCGGTATGTACATAGGTAAAATCGGTGACGGAAAGGACGCGGACGATGGAATTTACGTTCTGTTGAAAGAGGTCGTCGATAACAGCGTTGACGAATTTACGATGGGTAATGGTAAGTCTATCGAAGTAGGTATTCGAGATGGAGAAGTGAGGGTTCGTGATTACGGACGTGGAATTCCTTTGGGGAAGGTCATCGATTGTGTTTCGAAAATCAACACTGGTGGTAAATACGATTCTCGTGCTTTTAAGAAGACTGTAGGTCTGAACGGTGTAGGAACGAAAGCTGTCAATGCTCTTTCTTCGCTATTTATCGTCGACAGCTTTAGAGAAGAGAAAGCGAAAAGTGCGACCTTCAGTGTTGGTGTGTTGAAGGAAGATAACGAAATAGTAGCCACAACTAAAAGGAACGGAACTAAGATCACGTTTAGACCTGATGAAGATGTCTTCAAAGGGTACAAATACAGGATGGAGCATGTTGAGAAACTACTCTGGAATTACGTGTATCTAAACACTGGACTATCGATTTACCTAAATGGGGATAAGTTCAAGAGTGACAATGGTTTACTTGATCTTCTTGAAAGCAGTATGGATGGCACTCCACGCTATCCAATCATTCATATTATAGGAGAGGATATTGAGTTAGCGGTCACTCATTCGGAGGCGTATGGCGAGGACATTCAGAGCTTCGTAAATGGTCAATACACGCCTCAAGGAGGTACGCATCAGGCGGCTTTTCGTGAGGCGTATGTCAGAGTGGTGAGGGACTTTTTCGGAAAGGATTACGATACAGGTGATGTACGTTCTGGGATAGTTTGTGCGGTCAGTGTTAAGGTGGAGGAGCCTGTTTTTGAATCCCAAACCAAGACGAAATTAGGATCTAGCGAAATGGGCCCTAAAGGACCGACGCTAAAAAGTTTTATGTTCGACTTCCTTAAAACGGAATTCGATAATTTCCTACACAGGAACCCTGAAGTTGCTTCGGCACTTCAAGCTCGAATTCTTCAGAACGAGAGAGAAAGGAAGGATCTAGCGGGAATTAAAAAACTCGCGAGAGCTCGTGCGAAAAAGGCATCGCTACATAACAAGAAGCTCAGAGACTGTAGAGTACACTTTAACGAGAAGAAAGACAGACACGAAGATTCCACTCTCTTCATTACTGAGGGGGACTCTGCTTCGGGTTCTATTACGAAAGCACGAGATGTTAAAACTCAAGCGGTATTTTCATTGAAGGGAAAGCCTTTGAATTGCTTCGGTCTAACTAAGAAAATAGTCTACCAAAACGAGGAGTTTAACCTTCTCCAAGCGGCACTCAATATTGAGGATAACCTCGAAGAGCTTAGGTATAACAAGGTGGTTATTGCTACCGATGCCGATGTTGATGGTATGCATATTCGATTGCTTTTGATAACGTTTTTTCTTCAGTTTTTCCCTGATTTAGTTAAGAAGGGTCACTTGTATGTGCTTCAAACTCCGCTTTTCAGGGTTAGAAATAAAAAGGACACGGTTTATTGTTATGACGCGGTAGAGAAGAAGGGGGCGCTTGCACGCCTTGGGTCAAAAGCTGAGATTACTCGATTTAAGGGACTTGGAGAGATCAGTCCTGATGAGTTCAGTTTCTTTATCGGAGATGATATGAGGATAGATCCTGTTGTGGTGGGTAGAGAGGCGAATTTGCAGGAGATGCTTGGGTTCTTTATGGGCAAGAATACTCCAGACCGACAGAAGTTTATTATTGACAACCTCCGTGTGGAGAAAGACGATGTTGAGGCATGATAGAGAACGAACACGAGGAGACGCACGATAACGATAACGAGCACGAGCAAGAGTTTTCGGGTGAAGAGTCTGGAGCGGCTTCGGCTGAAATGGAGCATGTTGTACCGGTTCAGGGAATGTACAATGATTACTTCCTCGATTACGCATCGTATGTTATTCTAGAAAGGGCGGTCCCTCACCAGCACGATGGGCTTAAGCCCGTGCAGCGCCGGATATTACACTCACTTGACGAGATGCATGACGGTCGTTATCACAAGGTGGCGAACGTAATCGGTAACACCATGAAGTTCCACCCTCACGGGGATGCGAGTATCGGGGATGCCATGGTGCAAATAGGCCAAAAAGACCTCCTCCTTGATTGCCAAGGAAACTGGGGTAACATCCTTACAGGAGATAGAGCAGCTGCAGCGAGGTATATAGAGGTGAGGCTAAGTAAGTTTGGTACGGAGGTTTTATTTAATCATAAGACCACGAACTGGCTAGCATCGTATGACGGAAGGAATAAGGAGCCTGAGACGGAGCCAGTAAAGTTTCCACTATTATTAGCTCAGGGGGTAGAGGGTATTGCTGTGGGGCTTGCTTGTAAGATTCTGCCGCATAATTTCATAGAGCTAATAGATGCAAGTATTGCGACTCTTTTAGGAAAGAGATTTAAGCTAGTGCCTGACTTTCCGACTGGAGGGATGGCGGACATGGAGATGTATAATGACGGTTTGCGTGGAGGTAGAATTCGCGTGCGTGCTCGTATTGACAAGGTCGACAATAAAACGCTTGCAGTTCGCGAAGTGCCTTTCGGTGTTACTACAAGTTCTCTTATAGAAAGCATTCTAAAAGCGAACGATAAAGGGAAGATTAAGGTTAAAAAGGTCGAGGATAACACGGCGAAAGTAGTCGAGGTGTTAGTCCACCTTGCAAATAACGTGAGTCCGGACAAAATGCTCGATGCGTTGTATGCATTCACGGATTGCGAGGTTTCCCTTGCGCCGAATGCTTGCGTAATTCTACCTCCACGCAAACCGTCATTATACATCTCCATGTCCGCCATCCCTCCACA